>Ga0136641_1000038_pt1 | contig 50067 bp, 44 predicted proteins | sample EliLak1302023Y_FD_115312 | JGI IMG/M metagenome (GOLD analysis project Ga0136641, IMG submission 115312) | Freshwater microbial communities from Elizabeth Lake, Yosemite National Park, California, USA - 13020-23Y | ecosystem: Environmental > Aquatic > Freshwater > Lake ...
CAGGTGAAACTGCCACAGCGGCCGTGAGGGGTCCAGCGGTTGCATGGCCAGTTCACCGCAGCGGTGCTGCAGCGCGTGGCGCTCGGTCTCGCCGGATTCGGGGTGCAGGGTGATCGCCGGGACGTGGTGGGCGATGTCGAAGGCCTCGTCCTCCACCCAGTGCGCACCCATGGCATCGGCCACCGCCTTCTGGTGGAAGCGCTCGTACTTCAGGAGCTTGTCCTGGATGCGTTCGCGCAAAGCCGTCAACGAGATGGCCGGCGTCAGCAACCACACCCCGACGATCATCATCAGGTTGACGTCGTTGTCCATGCGCAACCAGGCCGTGTCTACGCGCGACATGCGCTGGGCTGCTTGTGGCATGGGCTGGAGCTCCTCGGGATAGCGTGCAGGCCGGCGCCGCACGATGCTGGCTAACATCCTAGTCGCTGGCCCGGGCTTCAGGCCCCGGGTAAACCACCCAGGCCACCCCGCTGCAGCCCACCCGAAAGGCCCCGCCATGTCGCACCTCCCTGCCGCTTTTGAAGCCGCTGTCGCCGACAGCAAAGAACTGCCCGAGAAGCCCGACAACATGACGCTGCTGCAAATCTACGCGCTGTACAAGCAGGCCACGACAGGCGACGTGGAAGGCAAGCGCCCGGGCTTCACCGACCTGGTGGGCCGGGCCAAATTCGACGCCTGGGCCGGCCTCAAAGGCAAGAGCACGGCCGAGGCCCAGCAGGCCTACATCGACCTCATCGAATCACTGAAGTGAAGCTGCGGGTCGGGGCGCCTCAACGGGCAGCCAGCGCCTTTTCCACGGCAGCGACGACTTCCTTGCTGTCGGGCGTGGCCTTGCTCGGGTAGTAGGCCACGGCCTTGCCGTCACGGCCGACCAGGTACTTGCTGAAGTTCCAGGTCGGGCTCTTGCCCGTCGCTTGCGTCAACTGGGCGAACAGCGGGTTGGCGGCCTTGCCGCTGACGGCGGAACTGCTGAACATCGGGAACTTCACACCGTAGGTGTTGAAGCACAGGTCGGCGATCTTCGCGCTGTCGTTGCTTTCCTGGTTGAAGTCGTTCGACGGGAAACCCATCACCACCAGGCCCTGCGCCGCATACTTGGCGTGCAAGGCCTCAAGACCTTCGTACTGCGGCGTGTAGCCGCAGTAGCTGGCGGTATTGACCACCAGCAGCACCTTGCCGGCGTACTGGCACAGGTTCTGCGGCTTCTCGTCCTGCAGCCGGGGAAAGCTCTGGTTCAGCAGCGCCGGGCAGGCGGCAGCCGTCGCAGCCGCTGCGGGGGCGGCGGTCTGCGCCTGCAGCGGGGTGTGCAGGGCAGCGGCGAAGAGGGCCAGGGTCAGCAGGGGAGTCGGCTTCATGCGGGCGTCCGGTTCGAGTTCAGGGGGTGCTGATGTTGACAGACAGGCTTTCCCGAATCCCGTCCAGGGTCATGGCCGTGGGCGTGTCCAGGTCTGGCCGCACCCAGGTGGCGCCCGGGTAGCGGTCGTGCACGAAGAAGGCGCTGCGCGTGATGCCGCAGGCGATGCCCGCCGCCTGCGCGGCCAGCAGGCCGTTGGGCGTGTCTTCCAGCGCGAAGGCCTCACTGGCGGCCACACCCAGGCCGTGCAAGGCGCGCAGATAGACCTGCGGATGCGGCTTGAGTTGCGGCGCGTCTTCGGCGCAGACCACGGCGGCGAAGCGCTGCCGCCAGCCGTCACCGAAGAAGCTGTTGAACAGGGCCTGCACATTGCTGGTGGAGGTGGTGGTGGCGATAGCCAGCTTCACACCGGCCGCAGCGGCCTCGTCCATCAGGCGCAGCACGCCAGGGCGTGGCGACAGCGCGCCGGCCGCCACACGCTCGGCGTAGAGGGCGTTCTTGCGCATGTGCAGCGCGCGCGCCAGGGCTTCGCGTTCGGCGGTGGTGGCGGGCGCGTCGGCGCGCTGCGCCATGTCGTGCAGGATGCGGTCGCGGCCACCGGCCACGTGCAGCAGCGGGCCGTAGTAGTCGGGGCTCCAGCGCCAGGCCAGACCGGCTTCCTCGAAAGCCTGGTTGAAGGCCACGCAATGGCCGTCGCGCTCGGTTTCGGCGATGGTGCCGTCGACGTCCCAGATCAAGGCTCGCAACATGTCACAGGGCCTCCGTCGCGCGCTGGCGCGTTTCCATCATGCGCCCGATGAAGGGCGTGAAGATCAGTTGCATCGCGAGTTCCATCTTGCCGCCGGGCACCACCAGCGTATTGGCGCGCGGCCTGAAGGCACCGTCGATCAGGTTCAGCCGACAGGGGAAGTCTTTACCCTGGGTGCGGGTAAATGTAGTGCACACAGTCGGGCCTGCGGCGCAGGGTGGTGTCGGCAACGACCTCGGTGCTGTCGCCGCGCTGGCGCTGGCGCTGGTCGCGCCACAGCTTGTCGCGCCACAGCTTCTGGATCCCTGAATGAGCGCTGACTTCTTCGCCTGCTGATCGAAAACCCCTTCAAGGCCTGAAAGGCGGGTCGACGGCGGCCAGGGCCTGGCGCGCCAGTTCTTCTTCGCTGAGTTCAGGCGCGGCGTTCAGCGCGGCCAGTTCGTCCAGCATCTCGGGTGTGGCCTCGGCATTGCCGAGCATCAGGTCTTCGAAGTTGGCGTGCGGCGCCGGGCGCTCCTCGTGGTCCACCGGCGAAGGGTGAACCCGGCCCGGCTCCAGGGCCGGCAAACGGGCCACCGCCAGTTCCAGTTGCTCGTCGATCAGCTTGGCCAATTCGCCCGGGACTGACGTGTCGTGGATGGATGTCATGGCGGTCTCCTGTGTCGGCCTATGTTCCGCCTTTTGCAGGCCGCGCGCCAGCGCGGCGCACTCAGCCGCTGGTCGGCTTGCGCAGAGCGCCGAGTGAACTGCGACCCGCACCCCAAGATTGCGACCGACCGGCGCCAGTTCTTGCGACTGAGCCTGCCTCGCCTGCCCGGAGGCCCGAAGCGCAAGGATGCGGCCAAGTGGCACGTGATCCCGGCGCGGTCATCTCGGCTCGGCCGCTTCCTCAAGCGGCGGCGCGGGCGACGACAGCTTTGCGGCAAACCAAGCGCGTTGGTCTCTGCGTGCTGTCGAGCCCATGCGGGCGTTCGCCGTCCTGATTTAGCCGCCTCCAAGCGGCCGGTCGGGTCCGTACGCCGACCCATGAAGGGGCCCCGGCAGCGAGGGTAGGCCAAGGCGGGTCCCCGGGGGTGGCAGGTCTGAGGGGTCTGGAACGCATCATCGCGCCGACCCCCGTCGATCCGAATCACCCACTCGGGGCCCTGGCCAGCCCCCTGTCGCGAAGGCAGGCTCTTCAGGCCGCGCGGCGCTTGGCCCTCATGCCCACCAGACCCAGGCCGACCAGCAGCATCGCCCAGTGGGTGGGCTCCGGAACGGCGGCCAGCACGTCGAAGGAGAAGATCACGCGGGGTGCGCCGGTGACCTCGGGCTGCAGGTAGGCGTTTGTGGCGAACGAGTCGATACCCAGCATCGTCACGTGCAGCGTGCCATCGGCATCGACGTCCAGGTTCGTATAGCCGAAGGTGTCGGGGCTGTAGAAGTTCACCGCATCGGCCACGCTGCCGGCCACCAGCACGCCGTTCTGGTCCCGCTTGACGTTGAACACGCGGGCGCCGAAGTCCTTCAGGCCGAGCTGTGTGCCGGCCTGGCCGCCGTTCATGCTGTTGTTCTCGTTGGTCAGCAGCGTCGTCGAGGCCGCAGTCAGGTTCAGCAGGTTGCTGAAGCTGTGGTTGGTGACGACGTTGGGGCCGGTGGCGCCGACCGGGCCGGTGACGATGGTGAAGGCCGAGTCCAGGCGCTTCTTGCCGCCGCCGGGCAAGTCGTACCAGAGTTCGTTGACGCGCGACTGGTGGTCGTCGGTCGACAGGAACACCACGTTATCGATGTGGTTGTCGTCGATGAACTTCAACAGCGTGTTGCGCTCGAACTGATAGTTACCGTACCAGCTCTTGCCGCCGTCGTTGCCGTTCTGGTCGATGGGCGAGGACACCGAGACGATCTTCCACTTCTGGCCGCTGGCCTGCTGATCCAGCAGCGTGGTCTGCAGCCAACCGAGTTGCGTGGCGCCCAGCATCGTGCGGGTCGGGTCGGCCCAGCGCATGCTGCCAGTCCCGCCCGCCGGGGTGTCGTCGCCGCCGGTGGTCTTGCTCAGGCGCACGTCGCGGTAGGTGCGGTCGTCGACGGAGATGTAGGTCATGTTCTTGCCCCAGCTCTGGGCGAAGTACATCTTCTGCAGTCCGTCAACACCGATGGTCTCGCGGGTGGGCTGGTAGTCGTTGTAGGCCTTCACGAAGGTCTTGAAGCCGTCCGTGGAGTTCAACGAGGCGCCGGTCGTGTTGTGCACGCTGCCGCCGAGCTGGCTGGAGGTGGCGCCGTTGCCAGAGAGGTTGAGTGCAGCCAGGGGCGATCCGCCGTTGATGTATTGCCGGTTGCCCAGTTCGTGGTTGTCCATCACGGTGTAGTTGCCTTGATTGGCATACAGCGACTTCAGACCCTGCTGGCCCGCTGCGGTGGCAGCACCAGCCGCCGTCACGCCCTGCAGGTTTTCCAGGTACTTGCGGTGGTAGTCGGCGAGCACCGTGTTGAGGTTGTTGGGAGTCTGGCCCAGCACGGGCAGGGCCGTGGCCGGCGATCCCGTGGCCGACGTTTCGTACACCGTGTCGCCCAGGAACACGAAGAAGTCGCGCGGTGCGCTGGCCGAGAAGTTGTTGGTCAGCGGGTAAGGGCGCATCTGGCCGTCGACGTCGCCGCTGAAGGCCATCTTCACCGCGCCGGCGTAGTTGGCGGCATAGGCGGTCTTGAATGAGCCCACGTCGCTGGCGGCGCCGCTGCCGCTGAATCGGTAGTAGTAATTCGTGCCGCCGGCCAGGCCGTTGACGTCGACCTTGAGCGTGTAGTCGCTGGCGGCGTCGCGGGTGGCCAGGCCCGTCACCGTCTTGGCGATGGACGTGAAGGCGGCATCGGTGGCGATCTGCAGCGTGAGGCCGCTGGCGCTGGTACCGCCGTCCAGGGCGCGTGTCCAGATGATGGCTGAGTCGCTGGTCATGTCGCCGGAGGCCACGGCGGTGAAGGTGGGTACGGCCTGCGCGGCGCCGGCCAGCGAAAGAATGGCCGCGGCCAGGGCCGTGCGGCGGAATGTGACGAAGGACGAATGCATGGGGACTCCTCGTATGAATCGTTGTGACGGTGCACGTGAAATGTTCAGAAGCAATGGCATCGTAGGGATGGGGAATGACTGCAGCCCCATGCACAAACGTTTGCGAATGAGCTTTACGGATCAGTCCTCCAACCGACGTCCGAACCCCCGCCGCGCCGGCTGCTTCCTCAAGCGGCGGCGCGGGCGACGACAGCTTTGCGGCAACCCAACCGCGTTGGTCTCTGCGTGCTGTCGAGCCGTTGCCGAGGTTCCGTTGCCTGAAAAGCCGACCTACGCGATGTCTGGTCCAGCTTCAGACGGCGGTTGCGCCCCTTCGAACCCGGCTAGAGATTCCAATTGATTGCATTACAATACTGTCTCAAGTAAGGAAGCGCACGATGACTGAATCCACCATCACTGCGAAGGGGCAGACCACCGTCCCTGCCGACATCCGGGCCCTGGTACACGCCAGACCTGGTACGCGCCTAGTCTGGTCGGTGATGCCCGACGGCACGATCATCGTTCGGGCCAAGACCAAATCCATACTCGACATGGCCGGCATGCTCAAGGGACCGAAGGGCAAGCGCGTCAGTGTCGAGGAGATGAACCCCTGGCGCTGATGGCAGCGCTCGACACCAACGTCCTTGTGCGATACATCGTCCAGGACGACGCCGCGCAACTCGCCGCGGCGAAGCGGCTGATCAGCCGCTGCGTGGGCGAGGGCCTGACGCTGTTCGTTTCGGTGACTGTCGTGTTGGAACTCGAATGGGTGCTGAGGTCCAGCTTCGAGTTCGGGAAGAACGAGGTCTTGCTGACGCTGTCCAGCTTATTTTCAGCAGCCGAGCTGACCTTCGAATCCGAGCGTGCACTCGAGGTGGCACTGCAGTTGTTCCGCGAGAGCTCGGCAGAGTTCGCCGACTGCCTTCACATTGCGTTGGTCGCCCAGGCCGGCGAACAACCGTTGTGGACATTCGACAAGGGCGCCGCGAAGGTCAGCGGCGCTCAACTGGTGGCCTAAGCATAGCCGCCGCCTGCAAACGGAACTGCTGCTCTTGCCGGCAACGATTGTCGGCAAACTGGCCGCGCGGCGAACGACAGCTCTCCATCATGGCCGGTGGCGGGCACAGCGGAGCGACAACTTCGGCGCCCTACGGCTTGCGGCCAGCCTTCTTCGCGCTGGGCGCAGGGGCGTCCTGGCTCAGCAGCGCGTCCAGGGTCTTGGTGATTTCCGCCTCGATGGTCTTGCTGAAGGCGCCCAGCAGGAAGCCCAGCTTGGCCTGCAGTTCGAAGTGGTCGGGCGCCACGGTGAGAGTGCCCTTCACGCCGCTGCGCGTGAATTCGACGGTGTCGCTGGTTTCGCCTTCGAGCACGCTGCAGTCCATGCCGAATTCAGCTTCGACCTGCTCGGCCCAGGCCCAGGCGATCTGGCGCGCACGGGCCAGGCCCAGGGTGTGCTCGCGGTGGATGTGGATATCGGCCATGGTCGGTCTCTCCAGGTTCAGTTCGGTGCGGCCAGCCGGGCGCGGCGCTGGTCTTTGGGCAGGGCCGCCAAGGCTCGGACCTCGGCATAAAAGCGCGTGAAGTCGCCGCCCTGGCGTTCGAACAAGCGCTCGAATTCGGGCACCAGTTCGTTGTAGGCCGCCAGCACGCCCAGGCTGGCATTGTTGGCGCTGGCCAACCACGCGTCGTAGCCGGTGTAACCCTGCCAGCCTTGCGCCTTCAGCAGGGCGAAGTCGCGGCGCAAGTCGGCCATCACGGCGGCCTTGCGCTCGCGCCGGGTGGCTGCATCGCCGGGGCCCGCATAAGTCGCCTGCAGCAGGCCGCGGTAGCGCAGCGTCAGCGCGCGAAAGTCTTCGCGGCGCGCCTCGGCCAGGGTGTAGGCCGCGCGGGTCTCGGCGTTGGCGTGCCGGTCCAGCCAGCGCCGGCTGCCGATACGTTCCACCGCCACGGCGAAGCTTTCGTTGAAGGTGGTGTCATCGGCCGCGTAGGCCACCTGGTGGCTCAGTTCGTGGAAGATCAGTTGCGCCAGCGCGCCCTCGGGCCAGCGGACGAAGGTGTTGAGCAGCGGGTCGCCGCCGACCCAGTTGCTCCAGCCCAGCGTGCTGTAGGCCGGCACGCCGTAGACGCTGGCTTCCCAGCCCTCGGCCTGCAGTTGCGCGGCCAGCGCGTCGGCGGCTGCGCGCTGGAAATAGCCGCGATAGCCGACACAGCCCATCACCGGGAAGCACCAGGTCTTCAGCGTCAGCGACAGCGCGGGGGCGGCCACCACGTTCCACACCACGGCCTCGCGTTGCAGGTCGGCGTAGCGGCGGTAGCTGTTGTTGTCCGGCAGATGCAGCTCGCTCACGGCGAAATCGCGCAGGCGCTGGCTGAGCTGCAGTCGTTCCTTCAGCGCCGCCGCGGTTGCGGGGTCGGCCAGGGCATCGGCCACCGGGCGGGCGCGCTGCAGGAGGTCGAGGTGACCGCCCACCGCCTGCGCGACATAGCCCACCGAGCTGCAGCCACTGCCCAGGCACAGCGCCGCGCCGGCCAGCAGCACGCTGCCCAGCAGGCCGCCCGAGATGGCGGCGGCCATCAGCCTCGGCGTCCAGCGGCGGCGGACCACCGCTTCAAGCCGCCTGCACCTCGACCAGGCAGTCGTAGAAGGTGGGTGCGCGACCCAGGTCGGTCAGGCGCTGGTGGGTCAGTTCGTTGACGTTGGTGCCGGCCAGACCGAACTTGCGCCACCACACGCCCAGGCCGACCACCACGCCAGCCCGCGCGCGGTCCGTCACGTGGGCCTTGCAGCGGTAGCTGCCGCGGTCGTTGAAGACGCGCACCACGGCGCCGTCGGCGATGCCGCGCGCAGCGGCGTCTCGCGGGTGCACTTCCAGCAAGGGCTCGCCTTCGCTGGCGCGCAGGCTGGCCACGTTGACGAAACTGCTGTTGAGGAAGTTGCGCGCCGGCGGCGAGATCATCGCCAGCGGGTAACGGGCGGCCAGCTCGGGGCTGGACTGCACACTTTCGTAATTCGGCACGTGGTCGGCCACGCCCAGGCCCGGCGGGTCAGCCAGCGCCTTGCCGCTGGGCGTGTGGAAACCGCCGTCGGCGAAGGGCGCCTCGGCGATCTTCAGCTGGGCCCAGCCGCGCGCTTCCAGCTCGGCCGGGTCGGCCTGCAGGGCATCGAAGGCGCCGCGCGCCATGGCCTCGTCGCTGTCGCTGAAACAGGCGTCCTCAAATCCCATGCGCGAGGCCAGGGCGCGGAAGATCGCGGCGTTCGAGCGCGCCTGCCCGACGGGCGCCACCGCGGGCTTGTTCAGCATGGCGTAGGTGTGGCCATAGGCCATGTGGGCGTCCCAGTGTTCGAGCTGGGTGGTGGCTGGCAGCACATAGTCGGCGTGGTCGGCGGTGTCGGTCAGGAAGTGTTCCAGCACCACCGTGAACAGGTCTTCGCGGGCAAAACCGGCAGCCACCTTGGCGCTTTCGGGCGCCACCGCCACGGGGTTGCTGTTGTAGACGACGAGGGCGGCGATCGGCGGGCCGAAGTCGGGCGCTGCGGGGCGCAGCAGTTCGTCGCCGATGGTGCTCATGTTGATGGTGCGCGGCGTGCGGCCGGCGAGCAGATCGGGCCGCTCCAGCCAGGCGCGGCGGATGGCCGGCTTGAACCATGCCGATGACGACAGCAGCAGCCCGCCCGCGCGGTGCCGCCAGGCGCCCACCAGGCAGGGCAGCATGGCGATCAGGCGCACCGCGCTGCCACCCCCGTGCACACGCTGCATGCCGTAGTTCAGGCGGATGGCCGCCGGCTTCGTCGCGCCGTAGTCGCGCGCCAGGGCACGCACCTCGTCGGTCGTGATGCCGCACACCGCCGCCGCACGTTCGGCCGGCCACTGCAGCGCGCGTTCGCGCAGCGCGGGCCAGCCGTCGACATGGCGCGCCAGGTAGTCGGGGTCCAGGCTGTCGGTGGCGATCAGCTCGTTCATCAAGCCCAGTGCCAGCGCGCCGTCGGTGCCGGGCAGCAGCGCGATGTGCTGGTGGCATTTGTCGGCGGTGTCGGTGCGCCGCGGGTCGATGCAGATCAGCTTGGCGCCGTTGCGCTTGGCCTGCTGCGCGAAGGTCCAGAAATGCACGCTGCTGGTGATGGGGTTGCTGCCCCAGATCAGGATCAATTTGCTTTCAGCAAAGTGCTCGACATGCATGCCCAGCTTGCCGCCGTAGGTGGCCACCAGCGCGTCGCCGCCGGCGTTGCTGCAGATGGTGCGGTCGAGCAGGCTGGCGCCCAGCCGGTGGAAAAAGCGTGCGGCCATGCCGTCGCCCTGCACCAGGCCCATGGTGCCGGCGTAGCTGTAGGGCAGGATGGCTTCGGGGTCGCGCGCCGCGATGGCCTTCAACTGCGTGGCGATGGCATCGAGCGCCTCGTCCCAGCCCACAGCCTCGAAGCGGCCTTCGCCCTTGCGGCCGACGCGCTTGAGCGGCGTCAGCACGCGTTCGGGGCTGTAGGTGCGTTCCGGGTAGCGGCTGACCTTGGTGCACAGCGCGCCATGGGTCGGCGGGTGGTCGGGGTCGCCCGCCACCCGGGTGACGCGGCCGTTCTCGACGGTGATGCGCAGCGCGCAGGTGTCGGGGCAGTCGTGCGGGCAGGCGCCGCGCACGGTGTGGCTGGTGGCGTCCGTGCTGGGGGTGATGGCGATGGTCATCCGCGCAATGTGCCACACCACTGCACCACCCCTACAGCACGGCTAAGATGCCCTGCACACCCCCCTGCCCGGAGCCACCCCATGCAGCTGATCGAACCCATCCTGGCCGACGTGGCCGCTGTCACCGCCATCCGCCGCGACATCCATGCCCACCCCGAGCTGTGCTTCAAGGAAGAGCGCACCGCCGATGTCATCGCCCAGGCCTTGACCGACTGGGGCATCCCCATCCACCGCGGGCTGGGCACGACGGGCGTGGTGGGCATCGTCAAAAACGGCACGTCCAGCCGCGCCGTGGGCCTGCGCGCCGACATCGACGCGCTGCCGATGACCGAGCACAACACCTTCGCCCACGCCAGCCGGCACCCCGGCAAGATGCACGCCTGCGGCCACGACGGCCACACCGCGATGCTGCTGGCGGCGGCCAAGCACCTCAGCACGAACCGCCACTTCGACGGCACCGTCTACCTGGTGTTCCAGCCGGCCGAAGAAGGCGGTGGCGGCGCGCGCGAGATGATCAAGGACGGCCTGTTCGAGAAGTTCCCGATGGAGGCCATCTTCGGTGCCCACAACTGGCCCGGCATGGCGGTCGGCCAGTTCGCTGTCAGCCCCGGCCCGATGATGGCCAGCAGCAATGAATTCACCATCACCGTGCGCGGCAAGGGCAGCCACGCCGCCCTGCCCCACCTGGGCGTGGACCCGATGCCGGTGGCCTGCCAGATGGTGATGGCCTTCCAGACCATCATCACGCGCAACCGCAACCCGGTCGACCCGGGTGTGATCAGCGTGACCATGATCCACGGCGGCGAGGCGCTCAACGTGGTGCCCGATTCCTGCCAGATCCGCGGCACGGTGCGCACCTTCAGCCTGGAAACGCTGGACCTCATCGAGTCGCGCATGAGAACCGTGGCCGAGCACACCTGCGCGGCCTTCGGCGCGACCTGCGACTTCCACTTCGGCCGCAACTACCCGCCCACCGTGAACCACGCGGCCGAGACCGATTTCGTCAAGCGCGTGCTGGCCGGCGTGGTCGGCGCCGAGCACGTCACGCCCTTCCAGCCGACGATGGGCGCGGAAGACTTCAGCTTCTTCCTGCAGGCCAAGCCGGGCTGCTATTTCATGATCGGCAACGGCGACGGCGCCCACCGCGAGGGCGGCCACGGCCTGGGCCCGTGCATGCTGCACAACCCCAGCTACGACTTCAACGACGAGCTGATCCCGCTGGGCGCGACGGCCTGGGTGCGCATCGCCGAGCAGTGGTTGGCACAGACCCGCTAGGCCCGGCCCGGCCGGCCCCGGCGCCGCCTTTTCCCCTTTTCGTGCGCTGCGTGCAAGGCGGCTGAAGCACCCGGCCGGCCGGCGGTGCTTAAATGGCGCATGAACACCCTGAACACCCCCAGCCGGCGCCTGCCGTCGCTGTTCCTGTCGCATGGCTCGCCGATGATCGCGCTGGAGCCCCGCGCGGCCGGGGCCTTCATGCAGCGGCTGGGTCCGACCCTGGTTGCCGCCTTCGGCCGCCCCACGGCCATCCTGATGGCTTCGGCGCACACCCTGACGCGCGAACCGGTGCTGCTGGCGGCCCGCCAGCACGCGGCCGTCTACGACTTCGGCGGCTTCGACCCGCGGCTGAACCAGCTGCGCTACGACGCCCCCGGCGCGCCCGAACTGGCCATCCGCGTGGCGGCGCTGCTGCAGGCCGCCGGCATGCCCGTGCACCGCGTCGACGAGGGCGGGCTGGACCACGGCATCTGGACACCGCTGCGCTATGTCTTCCCCGACGCCAGCGTCCCGGTGCTGCCGCTCGGCTGGCCGCCGCACTGGACACCCACGCAGCTCTACGCCCTGGGCGCGGCGCTGACGCCGCTGGCCGACGAAGGCGTGCTGATCGTCGGCAGCGGCGCCATCACGCACAACCTGGGCCGCGTCTTCGGCGGCGGTGGTCTGCACCCGGTGGACCGCGTCGCCACGCCCGAGAGCACGGCCTTCCGCGACTGGTTCGCCGCCCGGGTGGCCGCCGCCGACTGGCCGGCCCTGCTGGACTACCGCGCGCAAGCCCCGCACGCCGCGCTGATGCACCCCAGCGACGAGCACCTGCTGCCCTTTTTCGTGGCCGCCGGTGCCGGTGTCGGCAGCCACCCCGGCGCCGGGCCGGCCGAGCGCGTCCACGCCAGCCTGGAATTCGGCGACCTGGGCATGGACAGCTATGCCTTCGGCGCTGGCGCGACGCAGCTGGCTGCGGTCTGACTCAGCGGAACGACAGCCCGTCGAGCGCGAAGCGCGCGTCCAGCGCAGCCCGCCAGCGCGCCTTGTCGGCCGCTGGCGCAAAGGCCGCCTCGAAGCTGTTGGCGGCCAGCCGGTAGGCCTGCGCCGCGCCGAGCTGCGGCAGCGCGTCGAAGGTGGCGATGAAGTTGTCGTTCAGGTAGCCGCCGAAGTAGGCCGGGTCGTCGCTGTTGACCATCGCGCACAGGCCGGCGTCCAGCAGCGCGGGCAGCTTGTGCTCGGCCAGGGTCTTGAAGACGCAGAGCTTGACGTTGGACAGCGGGCAGACCGTCAGCGGCACACGCTCGGCGGCCAGGCGCTGCACCAGGGCGGCATCTTCCAGGCAGCGCACGCCATGGTCGATGCGCTCCACCTTCAGCAGGTCCAGCGCGGCCCAGATGTAGGCCGGCGGGCCTTCTTCGCCGGCATGCGCCACGACATGCAGGCCGAGTTCACGGCAGCGCGCGAAGACGCGGGCGAACTTCTCGGGCGGGTGGCCCTGCTCGCTGCTGTCCAGGCCGACGCCGATGAAGCTGTCGCGAAATGGCAGAGCCGCTTCCAGCGTTTCGAAGGCCGCTTCTTCGCTGAGGTGGCGCAGGAAGCACAGGATCAGGCTGGCGCTGATGCCGAGTTCGCTGCGCGCGCGTTCGCAGGCCCGCTTCAGGCCGTGGATGACGTGCGCCATCGGCACACCGCGGTCGGTGTGGGTCTGCGGGTCGAAGAAGAGTTCGGCGTGGACGACGCGGTCGGCCTTGGCGCGCAGGAAGTAGGCCCAGGCCATGTCGAAGAAGTCGGCCTCCTGCAGCAGAACGCCGGCCCCGGCGTAGTAGATGTCCAGGAAGCTCTGCAGGTCGCTGAAGGCATAGGCTGCACGCAGGGCCTCGACGCTGGGGTAGGCCAGCGTCAGGCCGTTGCGCCGGGCCAGCGCGAAGATCAGCTCGGGTTCGAGCGAGCCTTCGATGTGGATGTGCAGTTCGGCCTTGGGCATGTCGCGCAGCAGCGCGTGCAGGGCGGGGCGGGTCGGGGCGGTGGTGCTCATGGCGGGGCCTTTCAAGCGGGCGTTCAGGCCACGGCGCCGGACAGGCCCGCTGCGTGCGCCTGCTGGTCGGCGTGGTAGCTGCTGCGCACCATGGCACCCACGGCCGCATGGCTGAAGCCCATCTTCACGGCCTCGGCCTCGAACATCCTGAAGGTATCCGGGTGCACGTAGCGCCGAACCGGCAGGTGGTGGCCGCTGGGCGCCAGGTACTGGCCGATGGTCAGCATGTCGATGCCGTGTTCGCGCATGTCGCGCATGACCTGCAGGATCTCTTCGTCGGTCTCGCCCAGGCCGACCATCACGCCGCTCTTGGTGGGCACGCCGGGCACCTGTTCCTTGAACTTCTTCAGCAGGTTCAGGCTGAACTGGTAATCACTGCCCGGCCGCGCTTCCCTGTACAGGCGGGGCGTGGTTTCCAGGTTGTGGTTCATCACGTCGGGCGGCGCCTCGCGCAGGATGGACAGGGCGCGGTCGTCGCGGCCGCGGAAGTCGGGCACCAGCACCTCGATGCGGGTTGCCGGTGACAGTTCGCGCGTCATGCGGATGCAGTCGACGAAGTGGCCGGCACCGCCGTCGCGCAGGTCGTCGCGGTCGACGCTGGTGATGACCACGTACTGCAGCTTCAGCGCGGCGATGGTCTGCGCCAGCTTGCGCGGTTCGTCCACGTCCAGCGGGTCGGGCCGGCCGTGGCCGACGTCGCAGAAGGGGCAGCGCCGCGTGCACTTGTCGCCCATGATCATGAAGGTGGCCGTGCCCTTGCCGAAGCACTCGCCGATGTTCGGGCAGCTGGCTTCCTCGCACACCGTGTGCAGTTGCTGCTCACGCAGGATCTGCTTGATCTCGTAGAAGCGCGTCGACGGTGAGCCGGCCTTGACACGGATCCAGTCGGGCTTCTTCAGGACCTCGGCTGCGGCCACCACCTTGATGGGAATGCGGCTGGTCTTGGCCTGCGATTTCTGCTTGGCGGTGGGGTCGTAGGCCGTGGTCATCGGGTGCGGGCACCCGGGGCTGGAGCGCCGGGTTCACAGAGGGCAAGGAAGCCCCGAGTTTAACGACCGGGCCTGGCGCCGGCAGAGTGCCACACCCAGCAGCCCGGCTGCCAGCAAGGCCAGGGCGGCGGGTTCGGGCACGTTGAAGTCCGGCAGGCGGCGCACGAGCAGGATGAGGCGATTCAGGTCGGGCAGCCCATGCTGACGTTATGGCATCGGGCCAGGGGACATCGACGCCATCGTTACGCGGGCCGTCGGCCTCTGGATGCCAGGCCCCTGCGGGGTGACGCCTATCGGGCCGACCCACGCATCCACTTCCGCAACCACGGCGTAAAGCCCCATGCCGGCCGCAAGCCGCTCCGTTTCCCTCCTTCACCCACGCCACGACCCGCAGGAGATCACCATGACCCGCTCAGCCTTCCGCTGCCCGCACCGCGCCACCTGGATGGCCGCCGCCGCCAGCGCCGCCCTCCTCGGCTTCAGCACACTGACCCAGGCGTCCAGCCACCGTGAGGCGCCCTTCATCACCACCAGCCCCAAGGTCGACGCCAGCGACTTCTACCTGTTCAACAGCTACGAGACCGGCCGTGCCGGCTTCGTCACGCTGATCGCCAACTACCAGCCGCTGCAAGACGCCTACGGTGGCCCGAACTACTTCGCGATGGACCCGAGCGCGCTGTATGAAATCCACATCGACAACAACGGCGACGCCAAGGAAGACCTGACCTTCCAGTTCCGCTTCAGCAGCACGCTGAACAAGGGCGGCAACGGCCAGACGCTGAACATCGGCGGCCAGAACGTGGCCATCCCGCTGGCCCAGATCGGCATGGTCAGCAACGTCAAGGACGCCAATCTGTCGGTGGCCGAGCAGTACACCCTGACCGTCGTGCGCGGCGACCGCCGCAGCGGCACAGCCAGCCTGGCCACCAATGCCGTCGGCGGCAGCAGCACCTTCGACAAGCCCATGGACAACATCGGCGTCAAGACCTTCCCCGACTACATGGGCTATGCCGCCAAGCACATCTACAGCGTCAACATCCCCGGCTGCAGCACGCCGGCGCGGCTGTTTGTCGGCCAGCGGCAGGACGCCTTCGCGGTCAACCTGGGTGCCATCTTCGACCTGGTGAACGCGCCGGTCAGCGTGATCACCAACCCGGCGCTGATCGGCGCGGCGCCCAACAGCATCGGCGACAAGAACGTCACCACGCTGGCGCTGGAAGTGCACAAGGACTGCCTCAAGGCCGGCCCCACCGGCGACGACGTGATCGGCGGCTGGACCACCGCCAGCCTGCGCCAGGCGCGCCTGCTCAACCCGTCGCCCCCCTCGGGCTACCAGGTCAGCGAAAAGCCCGGCGGCGCCTGGGTGCAGGTGTCGCGCCTGGGCATGCCCCTGGTCAACGAAGTCGTCATCGGCCTGAAGGACAAGGACAAGTTCAATGCCTCGTCGCCCAGCGGTGACGGCCAGTTCGCCACCTACGTGACCAACCCGACCCTGCCGGCCTTGCTGTCGGTGGTGCTGAACCTGCCGGGCGCGGCGCCCACCAACTTCCCGCGCACCGACCTGGTCACCACCTTCCTGACCGGCATCCCGGGTGTGAACCAGCCCAAGAACGTGGTCGGCAGCGAGCAACTTCGTTTGAATACAGCGATAGCCGCCGTGCCCTTCGCCAACCAGAACCGCCTGGGCATCGTCGGCAGCATCCGCGACGGTGGCACCGACTTCGCCGGCTTCCCAAACGGCCGCCGGCCCAAGGACGACGTGGTCGACGTGTCGCTGGTGGCGGTGATGGGCGGCCTGTGCATGGCCAACGGCACCACCAACGCCTACGGCTTCGGCGCGGCTTGCACACCGGCCGCCGTGCCGCTGGGCGCCACGTCGCTGCAGCTGCATGACGCGGTGGACCAGGCTGTCGTGCCGCTGCTGCCGGGCTTTCCCTATCTGAACACGCCCATCCCGGGCAGCAAGTGAGAAGGCGCAACACCATGAAGCGCATCCAACATCTTGCCTGGGCCGTCCTGACCGTGCTGAGCCTGGGCCTGGCCGGTTGCGGCGGTGGTTCGGACTCGATCACGCTGAACAGTCCACAGAACCCGCCGGGGGCCTTTGACGAAGTACCGGCCGCGGCCAAGGCCAGCCCGGCCGGCTACACCACCTTCGCGTCCGGCCTGCGCCAGACCGAGACGGCCTTGCCGCTGGACATCAGCCAGACCCAGCCGCCCACCAGCGAGACCGAGGCGCCGTTGCCGATCTGAAGGCCACGCTGCATCGCCCGGGCCGGCCCCTGCCCGGACGCCCGGACGCCCCGACGGCCGACAGGCTGGCTTTCACACGCCTGTCGCCGTCGCGCATCAGACTGCGCGACAACTTGGATGCGATCCCTGAAAACTCCGCGGTGGCCACCGCCCGCGCAGCCGTGGCAGGGTCTGTGCCCGATGTCACGGCTGGACCAGGCGCCGCATCGCGTCGGCTGCCGCCGGGCTTCCACCTGCTCATTGCCGCGCAGTTCGTCTCGGCCTTGTCCGACAACGCCCTGCTCATCGTGGCCATCGCCTGGCTGCAGCAAGGGGGCTGGCCGGGCTGGTGGGCGCCGCTGTTGAAGTTCAACTTCACCATCGCCTACGTCGTGCTGGCGCCTTTCGTGGGCCCGCTGGCCGACAGCGGCCCCAAGCAGCGGCTGATGATGGCGATGAACGCGCTGAAGGTGCTGGGCGTGGCCGGCCTGCTGGCCGGCCTGAACCCGCTGGCGGCCTTCGTGGTCATCGGCGTCGGCGCGGCGGCCTACGCACCGGCCAAGTACGGCCTGGTGACCGAGATGGTGCCGCCGCGCATGCTGGTGGCGGCCAACGGCTGGATCGAGGTGTCCACCGTCTGCGCCGTGCTGCTGGGCGCGGTGCTCGGCGGCTTCCTGATCAGCCCCTGGATGGCCGCGCAGGCGCTGCGCCTGTGGCCAGCCGTGACGCCGCTGCACGCGGCCGCGGGCTTGCTGCTGGCCGGCTACGCGCTGGCCGCCCTGCTGAACCTGGGCATACCCGACAGCGGCACCCGCTACCGGCGCGCCCACCGCGCGCCGCGCGCCCTGTGGCGGGCCTTCTGGCGCGGCCAGCGCCGCCTGTGGAACGACACCGACGGCGCCGTGTCCATGGCCGCCACCACCTTGTTCTGGGGTGCCGCTTCGGTGTTGCAGTTCGCCGTCTTGCGCTGGGCCGTTGAACGGCTGGCGCTGCCGCTGAACCAGGCGGCCTACCTGCAGGCCGTGGTGGCGGTGGGCATCGTGGTGGGCGCCACCGTGGCCGCGCGCTGGGTACCGCTGTCGCAGGCCACCCGCGTGCTGCCGCTGGGCGTGGTCATGGGCGTGCTGGTGCCGCTGGTGGCCTGGGTGCCGGGCTGGCCGCTGGCCTTGCCCTTGCTGGCCCTGGTGGGGGCCTTGGGCGGCGCGCTGGTGGTGCCGCTCAACGCCCTGCTGCAGCACCGCGGCCATGCCTTGCTGACGGCGGGCCGCTCCATCGCCGTGCAGAACTTCAACGAGAACCTGAGCGTGATGGTGATGCTGGGTGTCTACGCCGGCCTGCTGGCCCTGGGCGTGGACATCCGGGCGATCATGGCGGGCCTGGGTTGGCTGGTTGCCACTGCGGTAGGCTGGTTGGCGTGGCGTCGGGCGCGGCGTCCGGTGTCGCCATAGCCGCTGCGTAGGCCTGTTCGACGCCGGCGACGATGCGGGCCCAGTCCAGCCGCATGGCCGTTTCCCGCGCCGCGTTACCGAGTTCACGCAGCTGCGCCCAGTCGCCGGCGATGCGCCGGGCCACGCGGCAGAACTCCAGGGTGTCGTCACAACGCGCGAGCAGGCCGTTTTCGCCGTGGCGGATCAACTGCCCGGCCGCCGCGTGGTCGTAGGCCACCACCGCCAGGCCACTGGCCATGGCCTCGGGCACCACATTGCCGTAGGTTTCGGTGATGCTGGGAAAGAGAAAGACATCGGCTGAAGCGTAGTGCGCCGCCAGGTCGGCGCCGTGGCGCACCCCGGCGAAATGGGCTTCGGGGCAGCGCTGACCCAGGCGCTGGCGTTCGGGGCCGTCACCGACCAGGACCAGGCGCGTGCGCGCTTCGTGCTCGCGCATGGCCTCGAAGGCCGCCACCACCGAACCCAGGTTTTTTTCGGGCGCCAGCCGGCCGACGCACAGGGCGACGCAGGTGCCCGGGTCGGCGCCCCAACTGGCGCGCAGGGCCGCGCTGCGGTGCAGTGGGCTGAAGCGCTGCGCGTCGACACCGCGCGCCACCACGCGCAGCCCTTGCAGGCCCGCGGCGGCGAGCTCGTTCTTCAAGCTCTCGGTGGGCACCATGGTGCAGGCCGTGCGGTTGTGGAAGTGGCGCAGATAGGCCATCACCGGGGCCTGCAGCCAGGCCATGCCGTAGTGCCGGCTGTAGGCGTGGAAGTTGGTGCGGAAGTCACTGACCACCGGCAGGCCCAGTCGCCGCGCAGCGCGCAGCGCCGACCAGCCCAGCGGGCCTTCGGTGACGATGTGCACGACATCCGGCCGCTGCGCCGCCCACAGGCGCTGCAGCAGGCCCTGCGCCGGCAGGCCCATCTTCAATTCGGGGTAGCGCGGTATCGGCAGGCCACGCACCAGCACCTCGTTGAAGCGGGTTTCACGGCGTGCCAGTTGCGCGTCACCCTGGCGCGGCCGCACCAGTTGCAGGTCGTGGCCACGCGCCTGCAGGCCTTCGACCACGCGTGCAAACGTCACCGCCACGCCATTCACTTCGGGTGGATAGGTTTCGGTCACCAGTGCCACGCGCAAGGCGCGCGGCACAGACAGGGAAGGTTCCAGCAAGGGGTGTCTCCATGCGGCAAGGCCGTCTGCTGCATGGTGCCGAGCCCGCGCAACAGTTCGATGACAAGCGCCGGCCATCACACAAGCGACACGGACGCGTCATGCGGTGTTCACGCGGAACGGTCACAGTGGCGTCATGCAAACCACCCAGGAGACCCCGATGAAGACTTTTGGTGAAGAACTCGCCCAGCAACGCTGGGACGACCACCGCTATTACCACCACAGCCGCATCAACCAGAGCCTGCACTTCATCAGCGCGTTGAGCTTCATCGCAGCTTATGGGCTGCTGTTCATCGACCCGGCCAGCGCGGCGCTGCTGGCCTGGGGCGTGAGCATGAGCACACGCCAGGCCGGCCACTTCTTCTTCGAGCCGCTGGGTTACGACCAGGTCAACCAGGCCTCACAAGAACACAAGGAAGAGATCAAGGTGGGCTACAACCTGCGCCGCAAGGTGGTGCTGATGAGCATCTGGGTCACGGCACCCCTGGCCCTGTGGCTGGCCCCGTCGCTCGGCGGCCTGATCGCGCCGGCCACCACCTTCAGTGCCTATCTGCACGACGTGGGCATCGCCTGGCTGGCGCTGGGCGTGGGCGGTCTGCTGTTCCGCACCGTGCACCTGTTCTTCCTGTTCAACGTGCGCACCGGCCTGGTCTGGGCGACCAAGATCATCACCGACCCCTTCAACGACGCGATGATCTACCGCCACGCGCCGGCGGCCCTGCTGCGCGGCGAGTTGATCGACCCCCGGCACGCCCAGGACGGGCAGCACTGAAGGTGCGATCCTTGCAGCCCCCGGCCCTGCCGGGGGCGAGGTCAGCGCTGAGAACCGATCTGGAAGCGATGACCCAGCATCTCGCGCAGCACATTGCGGCGGATGGCCTTGTTGGTCTGCCCCGCACCCTGCCACCACCAGCCGTCGGCCTGCATGGCTTGGGCTGCGGCAACAAAGCGCTGCGCCACGGCATCGAATTCGGCCTGGGTGTAGTTCAGACTGAACACCATGCGGCCCGTGCCCACCCAGCTCAGCGCCAGACCCTGGGCGCGCAGGTAGAACTGCAGCATCCAGTTGTAGCGAGAAGGCTCGGTGTAGAAGACCGTCCAGACGGTGGACAGGTTGGCCACCTGCACCGGCACGCCGGCTTCGCGCAGCTTCAGGTTCAGCTGCTCGGCGCGGCGGTTCCAGATGCCGTCCAGGTTGGCGTACAGCGCGCGCACCGGCTCGCTGTGCATGCGTTCCAGGAAGACCTGCATGGCGCACATGACATACGGGTGGGCGTTGAAGGTGCCACGGGCGAAACAGATGTCGGCCGGCCGGTCTTCGCGGTAGCGCTTCATCAGCTCGCGCTTGCCGCAGACCACGCCCACCGGCAGCCCGCCGCCCAGCGTCTTGCCGTAGGTGACCATGTCGGCACGCACGCCAAAGTATTCCTGCGCGCCACCCGGTGCCAGGCGAAAGCCCATGAAGACCTCGTCGAAGATCAGCACGATGCCGCGCGCCGTGCACACCGCGCGCAACTGTTGCAACCAGGCGCTGTAAGCCTCGCGGTCGGCCGCCGCACGGCGGCTGCTGTCGAGCAGGCTGTTGTCGCCCGGCGCGGCCTTGTTCGGGTGCAGGGCCTGCAAGGGGTTGACCAGCACGCAGGCGATGTCGCGCCGCTGGTTCAGCACACGCAGCGTGTCGGCATCCATCTCCTTGAGCGTGTAGGTGTGGCCGGGCGGCAGCGGGTTGCCCGGACCGGGCTGCACGTCTTCCCACCAGCCGTGGTAGGCCCCCGTGAAGCGGACCAGGTACTTGCGCTTGGTGTGGTAGCGCGCCAGGCGCACGGCCTGCATCACGGCTTCGGTGCCGCTCATGTGGAAGCTGATTTCGTCGAGGCCGGAAATGCCTTGAAGTTGCTCGACGTTCCAGGCCACCGCCGGGTGGTAGCTGCCCAGGATGGGGCCCAGCTCAGCGGCCCGCGCGCTGCCTTCGGCGATGCAGGACTTGTAGAAATCGTGGCCGAAGACGTTGACACCGTAAGAGCCCGTCAGGTCGTAGAAGGTCTGCCCGTCGAGGTCGGTGACCGTGACGCCGTCGGTGCGCTGCACGAAGGCGCCCACGGCCAGGTGCTGGCGCAGATAAGGCCCGTAGGGATAGGGCACGCGGTAGGCGCCGGTGAACTGCAGGTCGGAGATGCCGGGGCGCGCGCGCTGCGTCATCTCGATGGACAGCGGGTGCCGGGCCGCCAGTTGCCCGGCCAGGCGCAGGAAGCCGGCGCGGCGCCGGGCCTGCCACTCGGCCGGCGCGCCGTCGCTGTTGAAGAAGCGGGCTTCGTCGTAGGCGTAGCCCGGCACCTGACGCGCCACCCGCTGGGCCATGCGCGAATGGCCGCTCAGCGACGGGTGCTTGGCCATCGACAGTTGCAGGCGCTGCCGCGCCAGGGGAAAGACGGCGGCCAGGCCGGCCACGGCGACGGCAGTCAGTGCGAAGGTTTCAATCATCGGTACCCCAGTTGCATAAACCCCCCTTTGTATTTCTCTGTGTTGACAAGCCTATGAAAATCTCGACCTTGCGCGACAAACTTCTGCTGCAGGAAGACCTGAACTTCCTGCTCACCAACCGCATACCGCGCATCGCCCTGACGCGCTGGATGGGCTGGTTCAGCCAGATCCGCAACCCCTGGGTCTGCCGGGCCTCGATCGCCGTGTGGCGGCTGTTCACCGACCTCGACCTGAGTGAAGCGAAGCAGCAGGAATTCGCCAGCCTGCACGAGTGCTTCACGCGCGAACTCAAGCCCGGCGCGCGCACGGTCGACCCGCGGCCCGAGGTGCTGTCCAGCCCCTGCGACGCCATCGTCGGCGCTTGCGGCACCGTGCAGGCTGGCAGCGTGCTGCAGGCCAAGGGCTCGCCTTACCGCATGCAGGACCTGTTCGGGCTGGCCGCGCGCGCGGCGCCCTTCGAAGGCGGCACCTACGTCACGCTGCGCCTGACCTCGAGCATGTACCACCGCTTCCATGCGCCGGCCGACGGCCGCATCGAGCACGTCAGCTACATCAGCGGTGACACCTGGAACGTCAACCCCATCGCGCTGCAGCGCGTGCAGGGGCTGTTCACGCGCAACGAAAGGGCGGTGATCCGCCTGCGGCTGGCCGACGGCACGCCGCTGGCGCTGGTGCCGGTGGCCGCGGTGCTGGTGGCCAGCATCCGCCTGCATTGCCTGAACGTGCTGCTGCACCTGCGCTGGCCCGGTCCGAATGAAATGCCCTGCGACGCCGCCGTCACCAAGGGGCAGGAACTGGGCTGGTTCGAACACGGCTCGACCATCATCGTCTTCGCGCCGCCGGGCATGGCGCTGGCGCCCGGCATCGAAAGCGGACGGCCGCTGCGCATGGGGCAGGCCCTGCTGGTGCGCCCGCCGGCGCAGCAGCCCGGCAGGGGTGCGGCGTCACCAGCCTGACGCGCGACTGTCACGCCAGCGTCGCCGTAGCCGGTCACCATCGAGCCCGCGATGCGACGTGATGACACCCCCCTGGAACCCGACGACGACGCGGCACCACATGCACCCCACGCCCTGCGTGTGCGCACGGTGTGGATCAGTGACCTGCACCTGGGCACCCCGGGCTGCCAGGCCAAGGCCCTGCTGGAATTCCTGCGCCACGTGGAGTGCGAGACCCTGTTCCTGGTCGGCGACATCATCGACGGCTGGCAGTTGCGCCGGCATTGGTACTGGCCGCAGTCGCACAACGACGTGGTGCAGAAACTGCTGCGCAAGGCGCGCAAGGGCACCCGCGTGATCTTCGTGCCGGGCAACCACGACGAGTTCGCGCGCAAATACCTGGGCCACAACTTCGGTGGCGTGGACGTGGTCGAGGAACATGTGCACGAAACTGCCGACGGCCGCCAGCTGTGGGTGACCCATGGCGACCACTTCGACGGCGTCATCCAGTGCGCCAAGTGGCTGGCCCACGTCGGCGACTGGGCCTACGAACTCATCCTGCGCTGGAACAGCCAGCTCAATTCCTTGCGTGCGCGCTGCGGCCTGCCCTACTGGAGCCTGTCGCGTTACCTCAAGCAGAAGGTCAAGCGGGCCGTCAGCTACGTCAGCGACTTCGAATCCGCGGTCGCCCGCGAAGCCCGCTCGCGCGGTGTGCACGGCGTGGTCTGCGGCCACATCCACCATGCCGAGATGCGCACCATCGACGGCATCCTGTACTGCAACGACGGCGACTGGGTCGAAAGCCTGACCGCGCTGGTCGAACACCCGAACGGCCGGCTGGAAATCATCGACTGGGCCGCCCACATCGCCAGCGCCGCGCTGGCCCCGCCAGTGGCCGAGCCCCTGGAGGCCATGGCGGGCTGACCTTCGGGGCCGCCCTCAGGCCTGCAGGCGGCTGCACAGACGGCGCGCCAGTTCGGCCGCCACCGCGTCCCACTGCACGGCAACACCGAGGCCCTGCAGGTCCACCGTCTGCAGACCGGCGTAGCCGCAGGGGTCTATGCGCGTGTAGGGCGCCAGGTCCATGGCCACATTCAAGGCCACGCCGTGGTAGCTGCGATGCTGGCTGACCTTGATGCCCAGCGCGGCGATCTTGCCCAGCCCGGCGAAGGGGTCGAGGCTGGCGCTGTGCAGCACGGCATGCGAAGCCGGGTCGGCCAGCCGCACGTAGATGCCGGGCGCGCTGCGCACCCGGTGGCCGACGATGCCGAAGGTCCACAGCGTGTCGATCACCGCCTCTTCGATGCGGTAGACGTATTCCTTGACGTAGATGCCGATGCGCTTCAAGTCGACCAGCGGGTAGGCCACCACCTGGCCCGGGCCGTGGTAAGTGACCTGGCCGCCGCGGTCGGCGCGGATGACGGGGATGTCGCCGGCCGCCAGCACGTGCGCATCGCGCCCGGCGATGCCCTGGGTGTAGACCGGCGGGTGTTCGACCAGCCACAGCGCGTCAGGCGTGTCGGGCTGGCGGGCGGCCGTGTAGGCGCGCATCGCGGCTTCGACCTCGGCGTAGGGCTGGCGCCCCAGAAACTGGATCTGCATGTCGCCGCGAGTCTAGCGATGCGCGCAGGCCGCGCCGGCCCGGCCGCCGCGGTCCGGGCTCAACGGCAGGCGTTGGCCGTGGTGTAGTCGACGACCGCGATGCGCCCGGCGATGATGTCGGCCTTGGCCGCATCGACCTTGCGCCGCATCTCGGGCGTCACCAGCCTGGCGTTGTGCTCGTCGTAGGCCAGGTCCAGCCCGCCTTCTTTCAAACCCAGCGTGGTGACGCCGGGCTGCACGCCGTGCAAGGCCTGCTCGACGGCCACGTCGGTGCGCTTGAGCAGGCTGGTCAGGATGTGGCCGGAGTGCAGGCCGTTCTGGTTGCTGTCCACGCCGATGCCCAGGATGTTCAGGTCCTTGGCCGCCTGCAGCACGCCCAGGCCGGTGGTGCCGGCGGCGGCGAAGATCACGTCCACGCCCTGCGCCACCTGCGTGCGCGTCAGTTCGGCACCGCGCGCCGGGTCGGTCCAGGCGGCGTTGGTGGTGCCGGTCATCGCCGAGACCAGTTGCACCTTGGGGTTGGCGTAGCGCGCGCCTTGCTCGTAGCCGCACAGCACCTTGCGCACCAGGGGGATGTCCTGGCCGCCGACGAAGCCCAGCTTGCCCGTCTTGCTGGCCAGCGCGCCGAGCAGGCCGACCAGGAAAGCGCCTTCGTGTTCGCGAAAGATGAAGCTCTGCACATTGGGCAGCTTCACCACGCTGTCCACGATGGCAAAGCGCGTATTGGGAAAGTCGCGCGCCACCGCTTCGATGCTGCTGGCCTGCGGAAAACCCACACCGACGATCGGGCTGGCGCCTTTCTGGGCAAAGCGCCGCGCGGCCTGTTCGCGCTGCGCGGCGCCCGCGATCTCGAATTCCAGATAGGGCTTGCCGGTGGCCTTCTTCCAGCGCTCGGCGCCTTCCCAAGCCGCCTGCCCGAAGCTCTTGTCGTTCTTGCCGCCCAATTCGAAGATGAGGGCCGGCTGGGCCTGAACCGCCGCCGCGAGCAGCAAGCCCGCAGCGGCTGTCAGTCGCCGCTTCATCCCGATCAGAAGTTCGCCTTGAACTGCAGGCCGAACGTTCTGGGGTCGTTGATGAACCCGGTCAGGTTGTTGAAGTCGATGCCACCCACGACGCGGATCTGGTTGGTTATGTTGCGACCGTAGGCCGCCAGGTCGTACTTGCCATTGGCCCAGGCGTAACCGACGCGCAGGCCGCCTTCGAACAGCGCCTTGCCGGTGAATTCGGTCGACTGGTAGAGGAAGAAGTTGACCTTGTCGCGGTAGACCCAGTCGGTGTAGGCGTAGACCTCGCCATTGGCCACCGGCTGGGTGTACTTCAACGTGAAGCTGCCGGTCACCTTGGGGGCCTGCGGCAGCGGGTTGCCGTTGATCAGCGCCAGGCCACCAGCGGTCTTGGCGTTGGTCACGGTGCACGAAGCGCACACCGCCACCGCCAGACCCGGGTCCTTGATCTCGGTGTCGTTGTAGCCGACGCTGACCGTGGTCAGCAGCTGGTCGGTGATGTAGCTCTGGAAGTCGAGCTCGAAGCCCTGGCCCTTGGCCTTCTTCGCATTCAGCAGGATGTTGGCATTGGCCGCACCGCCCACCGCCGTCAGTTGCAGGTCCTTGACGGTGTAGCTGAAGACGTTGAAAGCCACGCGCGCACGCTTGTTGAACAGGTCGGCCTTGATGCCAGCCTCGATGGAGTCATTCGTCTCGGCCTTGGCCACGCTCTGGTCGTTGAAGGCACCGGCGCCCTGCACGCTGGAGCCGCGGAAGCCGTTGGCGTAGCGCAGGTAGACGTTGGTGTCCTTGTTCAGCGCGTAGCTGGCGCTGGCGTCGTAGCTGAACTTGCCGTCGCTGGGCGATGCACTGATCGGGCCCTTGGCGGCCAGTTGCGCCAGCGTGCACTTGCCGGACAGCACGCAGGGCACGAAGTCGCTGTTGTTGTAGTCCTCGACGTTGAAGGTCTTCTTGTCGTGGGTGTAGCGCAGGCCGCCGCGCAGCTTCAGGTCGCTGGTGACGGCGTAGTTCAGGGCGCCGAACCAGGCGTAGGCGTCGTTGGTCTGGTTGACGCGCTCGTAGCCGTTCCGGGCGTTGCCGCCCAGGCTGTCGTAGCTGAAGCTTTCGACCTTGTAGCCTTCGCGGAACAAGAACACGCCGGCCTGCCAGCTCAGCGGGCCGGCGATGTTGCTCTCCAGGCGGAATTCCTGCGTGAACTGGCTGTGCTCGGGCATGCCGTCGGCGCTTTCCGAGGCGAACGGGATGTTGCCCGGGCCGCTCTTGGGCAGGAAGCTGGCACCGTAGCCGCCGTCGATGTCGCCGCGGCTGTAGGTGTGCACCGATTCCAGGCCGGTGATGGAGTACAGCGCCATGCCGCCCAGATCGAGCTTGACGCGGACGTTGCCGCCGTAGTTCTGCAGTTCTGACGCGTTCTTGCCGTCGATGGAAATGGTGGCCGGGTCAAAGCCCGCCACCAGGTTGTTGCTGCCCGGCTGGATGATGTTGGCGCGGAACAGGCGCGCCGAGCCCTTGTAGTCACGCGCATGGAAGTTGCCCAGCACGCTGAGCGCATTGCCGCCGTCGTACAGCAGCTGCGCGCGCAGGGCGCTGTCGCGGTAGCCCTCGAGCTTGGGCGTCGGGCCGGCGGCGTAGGTGTTCTTCACCCAGTCATCCCGGGTCTGGTTCAGCAGCGACACGCGCAGCGCCAGGTCGGCACTCAGCGGCACGTTGATCGCGCCTTCGGCATTGACGGTCTGGTAGGTGCCGAAGCCGATGCTGCCGTAGCCTTCGAGCTTCTTCGTCGGCTTGACGGAATCGAACTTCACCACGCCGGCCGGCGTGTTGCGGCCGAACAGCGTGCCCTGCGGGCCGCGCAGCACCTCGACGCGGTCGATGTCGAAGATCGGGAAGCCCTTCAGGATGGGGTTCTCCTGCACCACGTCGTCATAGACCAGCGACACCGGCTGCGAGGCGTTCAGGCGGAAGTCGGTGTTGCCATAGCCGCGGATGTAGAAACGCGGAAAGGCGCGGCCGAAAGAAGACTCGATGTTCAGGCTGGGCACGCGGGCGCTGAGCATGCGCACGTCCTGGCCGCTGGTGTTCAGCACGTCGAGCACCTCGCCCTGCAGCGCGCTGACGGCGCTGGGCACTTCGCGGATGTTCTCGATGCGGCGCTCGGCCGTGACGGTGATGGTCTGCAGCTGCCCTGCGGTTTGCGCCGATGCGCTCAGTTGCAGCACGGCCAGCGCGACGGCCGCCAGCGCATGCTGTGGCTTGAGCGTGCGGGCAAGTGACCGATCGACAGACGGGGCTGGGCGGGGACGGGACATGACAACTCCTGGTAGGGCGTGACGGACGATGATGCTGCCTGGACCCCTGCGCTTTGTGAAAACCCGATGTCGGATGCCCGCATCGATGCCGCAGTGCAACATCCACGCAACAATCGCGCATGCTCGACGCCCAACAGATCGCCGCCTGGCACGACACCGGCTTCCTCGTGCTGCCCGGCTTCAAGCCGCCCGCCGAACTGGCAGCGGCCAGCGCGCGCGCCCACGCACTGGTCGAGGCCTTCGAGCCCAGCGCCGGCGCCAGCCGGTTTTCCACGCGTGACCGCAGCCTGGTGGCCGACGCCGCGCTGCTGGCCTCGGCCACCACGGTGCGCTGTTTCTTCGAAGAAGAGGCGCTCGACGAAGCGGGGCGGATGCACGTGCCCAAGTCGCAATCCATCAACAAGATCGGCCACGCCCTGCACGACCTGGATGAGGTCTTCATCGCCTTTTCGCACGGCCCCGAGTTGGCTGCGCTGGCGGCCGACCTGGGCCTGCAGGCGCCACAGGTCTGGCAGAGCCAGCTGATCTTCAAGCAACCCCACATCGGCGGCGAGGTGGGCTGGCACCAGGACGCCAGCTTCTTCGTCACCACGCCGCAAACCGTCACCACCTTCTGGTTCGCGCTGGAAGACGCCACGCTGGACAACGGCTGCCTGTGGGTCGAACCCGGCGGCCACCACGGCCCGCTGCGCGAGCAGTATGTGTGCGACCACGCGGCCGGCACCTTGCAGATGCGCGCGCTGGACGCCACGCCCTGGCCCGCCACGGCCGTGCCGCTGCCGGTGGCGGCGGGCACGCTGGTCGTCTTCCACGGGCTGCTGCCGCACCGCAGCGCGGCCAACCGTTCGGCCCGGTCGCGCCTGGCTTACACCTTGCACGTCACCGACGGCGCCGCCACCTACGCGGCCGAAAACTGGCTGCAGCGCGGCGCAGATTTGCCCGTGGGCGGCCTCGACTGAGCACCGGCCCAGGGCCTTCGCGTCGACCGCCTGCCCGATACTGGCGGTATGGAAGAAAACCTTGCCCTGCTGTTGACCGACCTGGTCGACAGCGCTGGCTTGACCCAGCGGCTGGGCGACGCCGAGATGGCCCGCGTCTGGGCCGCCCACGACCGCGTCGCCCGCGACCTGCTGCGCGCGTGGCGCGGCCGCGAGATCGACAAGACCGACGGCTTCCTGCTGGTTTTTGAAAACGCCAGCGATGCGCTGGCCTACGCCCTGGCTTACCACCGCGCGCTGTGGGCTTTGCAGCCGCCGCTGCAGGCCCGCGCCGGCCTGCATGTGGGCGCCATCACCCTGCGCGCGACGCCGCAAGCCGACGTGGCGCTGGGCGCCAAGCCCTTCGAAGCCGACGGCATCAGCAAACCCATCGCGGCCCGTGTGATGTCCACCGCTCTGGGCGGCCAGACGCTGTTGACGCAGGCCGCGATGGATGCGCTGGGCAGCCTGCAGCAGCGCTGGGTTTCACACGGCCACTGGCGCGTCAAGGGCCTGCCGCAGCCGCTGGAACTCTTCGAGGTGGGCGAGGACGACGCCCCGTTCCGGCCGCCGCCCGACGCGGAGAAGGTTTACCGCGTCGTGCGCCAGGGAGAACTCTGGCTGCCGGCGCGCGAAACCCGTCACAACCTGCCGGCCGAGCGCGACGCCTTCGTCGGCCGCGACAGCAGCCTGAACGAACTGGCGCGGCGCTACGACCAGGGCGCGCGGCTGGTGTCACTGCTGGGCATCGGCGGCTGCGGCAAGACGCGCCTGGCCACGCGCTATGGCTGGACCTGGATGGGCGACTACCCCGGCGGCGTGTGGTTCTGCGACCTGGCGCCGGCGCGCTCGGTGGAAGGCCTGCTCAGCGCCGTGGCGCAGGGTCTGGAAGTGCCGCTGGGCCAGGACGACCCGGTGCTGCAACTGGGCCATGCCATCGCCGGGCGCGGGCGCTGCCTGCTGATCCTGGACAACTTCGAGCAGCTGGCGCGGCATGCCGAAGCCAGCATCGGCCGCTGGCTCGAACGGGCCCCGCAGGCCCAGTTCCTGGTCACCACGCGCGAGGTACTGGGCATCCCCGGCGAAGAAGCGCTGGCCCTGGCGCCACTGCCCGCCGCCGACGCCGAAACCCTCTTCCTGCGCCGCGCTGCCGCAGCCCGCCGCGACTTCGAACCCGGCCCAGACGACCAGGCCGCCATCGCTGCGCTGGTCAAGTTGCTCGACGGGCTGCCGCTGGCCATCGAGTTGGCCGCCGCCCGCGCCCGCGCCTTGACCCCGCGCGCCCTGCTGGCGCGGATGAGCGAACGCTTCAAGCTGCTGATCTCCTCCGGCGGCCGCCACGACCGCCAGGCCACCTTGCGGGCGACTTTCGACTGGTCCTGGGACCTGCTGAACCCGGCCGAAAAGACCGCGCTGGCGCAGTTGTCGGTCTTCGAAGGCGGCTTCACGATGGAAGCGGCTGAAGGCGTGATCGACCTGGACGCCTTGCCAGACGCACCGTGGGCGCTGGACGTGATCCATTCGCTGGTCGATAAATCCTTCGTGCGGCGTGTGGGCGAGGAACGCTTCGACCTGCTGGTGAGCGTGCAGGCCTATGCGGACGAGCACCTGCGCGGCGAGGGCCGCTACCCCGGCAGCGGCGCCGCCGCGCTGGCCTCAGCCCAGGCCCAACACGCGGCCTGGTTCGCGCAAATGGGGCCGGAGCGCGCCACCGACCGCAGTTGCATCGAATTGGACAACCTGGTGGCAGCCTGTCGGCGCGCCACCCAGCGCGGCGACATCCCGGCTGCCGTCGGCACGCTGGAAGGTGCCTGGGCGGCGCTGGCTTTGCGCGGACCCTTCAAGACCGGCGCGGAATTGGCGCAAACGCTGGGCAGCCAGCCCGACTTGCCCAGCCTGGCAGCCGCCAAGGTGCACGCCGTGCTGGGCAAAGCGCTGGCCGCTGCGGGTAGCCGCGCACCGGCCGCCGAAGCCTTAGAGCAAGCGCTGAAGCACGCCCGGGCTGCTGCCGACCGCCTTGGCGTGGCTGCCGCCACCATCGACCTGGCCAACCTGCATGCCCGCCAGGGCCTGTTTGAGCAGGCACGGCTTGAACACACGGCCGCGCTGAACGTCGCCCGCACCGTGGCCGACCGGGCGTTGGAATGCGCAGCTTTGAACGGCTTGGGCGCCTTGCACTTCCTGCAAGGCCAGATGGAACCCGCCCAGCGCCACTGGGACGCCGCGCTGGCGGTGGCCCAGCGCGCAGGCTTGCGGCGTTTGCAGGGCATGTTGTGGGGCAACCTGGGGAACCTGCAAGCCAACCTGGGCAACATGGCGCTGGCCCAGCAGCACTACGAACAGGCCCTTAAAGCCGCCCGCGATCTGGGCGACCGCAAGAATGAAGGCCACCACGCGGCCAACTTGGCGATGTTGCACCACTTACAAGGCCGTCCTGACGAAGCCGTGCTGGCCGGGCGGTCCGCTGTGCACCTCGCCCAGCAACTGGGTCATCCGCGGCTGGCTTGTGTGGCCATTTGCAATCTGGGCCTGGCCGTCGGTACCCTGGGCGACGTCGCGCAGGCCGAATCGCACTTCGAGGCGGCGCTGCTGGTGGCGCAAGACATCGGCGACCAGTGCGTCGAAGGCCAGGTCAAAGGCTATCTGGCGCAGTCCTACGCGCGGCGCGGCGCGCTCCAGGCCGCAAGGCGCTTGCTCGACGAGGGGCAGCGCTTGCTGGAAGCCACTGCAGACACGCTGAGCTTGGCGTTGTTGCTGTGCTGCCGCAGCGAGGTCGAAGTGCTGGCGGGCAACACCCCAATGGCCCTGCAGGCCCAGTCGCAAGCGGCGGCGCTGGGCACTGCGGCTGGCGCGGGGCCCGAGTCGGAACTGGGGCAAGCGCTGGCCAAACTGGCCGGGCGCTTCAGTCAGGCCTGAGCGTGAAAGAACTGGAGGTCGCGAAACTCAGTCGTTCACGATCCACGGATCCAGCGGCGGCACGGCCGCTGCGCCACCCGTGGGCTTCACCTTGACCACGTATTTGTAGCGATCGAGCTTGACGTGCTTGAGCTTGTCGCAACGGAACTTGTCGCCCTTGGGCTCCACCTTGCACTTGTACTTGTCCGCACCCTTGCCGTCGAAAACGATGCCGTCTGCCGTGAAGGCGTAGCCCGGCGTCACCACACGCCACACCAGGGCGCCATGGCCGTCGTTGGTGTGCGCCTCCTCTTCGGACACCGTGATCGCGCCTCTGACCACTTGAACGTCGATGATGTCCCGGTCCGGCTTGGCCGCCCCGGCCGCAAAGGTGCAAGACGCCAGGGCCAGCATCACCGCGCAGTGCTTCATTGGGTTCTCCGTCTCGGTTGGACACGCGGCCGACGGGCCGCTGCTGGCGCATTCTCAATGAAGGATGGACCTTTGCAAGCAAATGCTGAAACACGAAGCCAGCCGGGCGCCTGTCGATCTAGCGTATCTTTCACCGCTTTCCAGCACCCACCAGGCCCCACCCGCATGGACAGCGCAACGCCCACCCGCCACATCCGCCTGACCTCGCACCCCGGCCAGGGCACCAGCGCGGCGCCTGCCATCACCTGGGGCGCGGCCGATCCGCAAGTGCGCGGGCCCATCGTGGGCAGCACCAGCAGCCGCAGCCAGCGCAACGTCATCGGCACGCACAGCGGCAGCTACGGCGTCTACCGCGCGCTGGCCGTGGCCGCCGGCAACCTGGAACGCGGCCACCGCGCCGACCTGACCGACACCGCACCCACCGACCTGGTCGGCCCCTACCCGCAGTGGGGCGACGCCCAACGCATCGTCAGCATCGACCCCTGGGGTGCCAGCGTGCAGACGGTCTACCGCGACCACCTCGACCAGGGCTATGACATCCGCCCGACCATCGCCGTCACCAAGGCCCACATCCACCTGCCCGAGATCCAGCAGGCCCTGGCCTTCCAGCGCCTGGCCATAGACGGCAAGGTCTTGCTGGACGACGCCAGTGCCACCGTCACCAAGGTGGCGCTGGAACCGGTATGGTGGCTGCCTGGCGTGGCCGAGCGCTTCAAGGTCAGCGAAGCCGACCTGCGCCGCGCCCTCTTCGAAGAAACCGGCGGCATGTACCCGGAACTGGTGACGCGCAGCGACCTGGAAGTCTTCCTGCCGCCCATCGGCGGGCAGACGCTCTATGTCTTCGGCGACATCCGCGACCTGGCCAACCCGGACGTCACGCTGACCGCCCGCGTGCACGACGAGTGCAACGGCTCCGACGTCTTCGGCAGCGACATCTGCACCTGCCGGCCCTACCTGACGCACGCCATCGAAGAATGCATCCGCGGCGCACAGGCCGGCGGCGTGGGTCTCATCGCCTACAGCCGCAAGGAAGGCCGAGCCCTGGGTGAAGTGACGAAATTCCTGGTCTACAACGCGCGCAAGCGACAGCTCGGCGGCGACCGCGCCGACAAGTACTTCCTGCGCACCGAATGCGTGGCCGGCGTGCAGGACATGCGCTTCCAGGAACTGATGCCCGACGTGCTGCACTGGCTGGGCATCCGCAAGATCCACCGGCTGGTCAGCATGTCCAACGACAAGTACGACGCCATCACCGGCAGCGGCATCGAGGTGGGCGAACGCGTGGCCCTGCCCGACGCGCTGATCCCGGCCGACGCCAGGGTCGAGATGGAAGCCAAGATCGCGGCCGGCTATTTCACCGAGGGCGTGGTGCCCACGGCCGACGATCTGGCCCGCGTGCAGGGGCGTGCGCTTGAGTGAGACCGCTGTGGCGCCCGACGTGCCGTCCCTGCACCCGCTGGCCCTGCTGCACGACCCGGGCACCATCCGCGCCCGCTGTGCCGGCATCCTGCGCGCCGTGGAAGCCAACGTCAGCGAGCACTTCACGCTCGACCGCAGCGCCCTGCCGGCGGTCGCCGCGCGCGTGGCGGCGCTGACCATCCGGCGCTTCCCCGACCTGCGCATCCCGTACCACAGCCGCTGGCGGCATTTCGAAGCCGGCGGGCTGGACCGCAAGCCGGCGCTGGACGCGCTGCTGGCCGGCCGCAGCCCGGCCGACGCCGCCCGCGCGCGCTTCGATCTGACCGTCGTCAGCGTGCTGCTGGACGCCGGCGCCGGCGCCGCCTGGCGCTACACCGAAGCCGGCACCGGCCAGGTGCTGGGCCGCTCGGAAGGCCTGGGCGTGGCCAGCTGGCACGCCTTCACCGACGGCCGCTTCTCGTCGTCGGCAGCCGACCCGCTGCGCGCCGATGCGGCCGCGCTGGGCCGTGTCGACGCGGCTGTGCTGCGCGCGCTGTTGCAGTCCAGCCCGTCCAACCCGGTGGTGGGCCTGGAAGGCCGCGCCGGGCTGCTGTCGCGACTGGGCGCTGCGCTGCAGGCCGAGGCCACCCGAACCGGGCTGCCGGCGCGCCCGTCGCTGATGTTCGACCGCCTGACGGGCCACGGCACGCTGGGCAGCGTCAGCGCCGCGGCGGTGCTGGGCGAGGTGCTGCGCACGCTGGGCCCGATCTGGACCAGCGGGCGCCACGTGCAGGGCCTGCTGGCCGGCGACGTGTGGCCCCACCGCTGGGCCGGTTCGGCCGTGGCCGGCGGTGGCGACGACCCCAGGACAGACGCAACCACAGGCGGCTGGGTGCCTTTCCACAAGCTCAGTCTGTGGCTGAGCTATTCGCTGCTGGAACCGCTGCAGTGGGCCGGCGTCAGCGTCACCGGCCTGGACGCCCTGCCCGGCCTGCCCGAGTACCGCAACGGCGGCCTGCTGCTGGATGGCGGCGTGATCCAACCGCGCCATGCAAGCGACCTCGCCAAGACCTTCAAGCCGCAGGACGACTTCATCGTCGAATGGCGCGCACTGACCGTGATGCTGCTCGACGAAGTGGCCGCTCTGGTGCGACTGCAGTTGGGCAAGACGGCCGATGAACTGCCGCTGGCCTGCATCCTGGAAGGCGGCACCTGGGCCGCCGGCCGCGAGATCGCGCTGGAACGCCGGGCTGACGGCTCGCCGCCGCTGAAGATCGACAGCGACGGCACGGTTTTCTAGGCGCTGCGGGGCTGGCCGCCAGGGCCGGCCCGGCGCCCAGGCCGGTGGCTTGCAACAGTCGGCCTCGTTCCATCGGGTTCCGTTTCCGGGACGGTGCAGAGTCTGGCACCATCGTTGCAAGCCACACACCGGGTGTCGATGACCTGCCAGGTCATGTGCCCGCTGCCCGGAGAGCCTGCCCATGCCCACCCCCATCGTCCACCTGATCAGCCACCCGCTGGTGCAGCACAAGCTGACGCTGATGCGCCAGAAGGACCTGTCGACCAGCAGCTTTCGCCGCCTGCTGCACGAAATTGCCATGCTGATGGCCTACGAGGTGACGCGCGACATGCCGACGCAGCTGATCGAGATCGAGACGCCGCTGGAGACCATGCAGTCGCCCGTCATCGAAGGCCGCAAGACGGTCTTCGTGGTCGTGATGCGGGCCGGCGCCGGCTTTCTGGACGGCATGCTGGAGGTGGTGCCGGGCGCGCGGGTCGGCCATGTCGGCCTGTACCGCGACCCCAAGACCCTGACGGCCGTGGAGTACTACTTCAAGATGCCGCACAACATGCAAGAACGCGACGCCATCGTGCTCGACCCCATGCTGGCCACCGGCAACTCGGCGGTGGCGGCGGTGGACAGGCTGAAGGAAACGAATCCGAAGTCGATCCGCTTCGTCAGCCTGCTGGCCGCACCCGAAGGTTTGAAGACCTTCCATGCCCACCACCCCGATGTGCCGGTCTACACGGCCTGCATCGACCGCCAGCTGAACGACCACGGCTACATCGTGCCCGGGCTGGGCGACGCGGGCGACCGCATCTACGGCACGAAGTAGGCCTTACGCGACATACGGATCGGCGTAGCCCAGCGCCAGCAGGATGGCGCTCTCGCGCGCTTCCATGGCCGCGGCTTCGTCGTCGACCTCGTGGTCAAAACCTTGGGCGTGCAGCGTGCCGTGGACCAGCAGGTGCGCGTAGTGCGCCTGCAGCGTCAGGCCCTGCTCGGCCGCTTCCTGGGCCACCACGGGCGCGCACAGGATGAGGTCGGCGCTGACCACGGGTTCGTGCGCGTAGTCGAAGGTCAAGACATTGGTCGCGTAGTCCTTGCTGCGGTAGTTGCGGTTCAAGGCCCGGCCTTCATCAGCGCCGACGATGCGCACCGTGATCTCGCCCGGGCTTTCCAGAGCCGCACGCACCCAGCGCTGCACCCGGTGGCGCGGCAGGTGGTCGCGGTGCGTGGCATCGGCGAACTGCAGCGACAAGGCCAGCGCCGGCCGGGCGGCGCGGCTCATCGCACGCCCCGCGTGCCCTGCAGGCCGCGGTCGCGTTCGTAGGCGTCCACGATGCGCGCCACCAGGGGGTGGCGCACCACGTCGGCGCCGCTGAAGTGCGTGAAGGCGATGCCCTCCACGCCCTGCAGCACCTGCATCGCATCGACCAGACCGCTGGCCGTGCCCTTGGGCAGATCGACCTGGCTGGTGTCGCCATTGACCACGCAGCGGGTGCCGAAGCCGATGCGCGTGAGGAACATCTGCATCTGTTCGCGGGTCGTGTTCTGCGCCTCGTCCAGGATCACGAAGGCGTGGTTCAGCGTGCGCCCGCGCATGAAGGCCAGCGGGGCGATTTCGATCAGTCCCTTGTCGAAAGCCTTGGTCACGCGGTCGAAACCCATCAGGTCGTAGAGCGCGTCGTAGAGCGGGCGCAGGTAGGGGTCGACCTTCTGCGCCAGGTCGCCGGGCAGGAAGCCCAGGCGTTCACCGGCTTCCACGGCCGGGCGGGTCAGCACGATGCGCTGGACACCGTGGCGCTCCAGCGCGTCCACCGCGCAGGCCACGGCCAGGAAGGTCTTGCCGGTGCCGGCCGGGCCGATGCCGAAAGTGATGTCCTGCGCCAGCATCTGCTGCAGGTACTGCATCTGGTTGGGCGTGCGGCCGCTGAGGTCGGCATGGCGCGTGTGCAGCACGATAGGCTCGGCGGTGGCGTCGACATCGGCGTCGACCGTCGCGCCCTGCCGCGGCGTGGGCAAGCCGCCGTGGCGGGTGGCCATGAACTTCAGCAGCGCGAGCTGCAGGGCCCGTTCGCCGATGGGCGCGCCGGCCATGTCGTACAGCGCATCCAGCAGGCGCACGGTGCGCTCGACGCCGTCACGCGGGCCTTCGATGCGGAAGCTGGCGTCGCGGCGCACCAGTTGCACGCCGAGCGCGGCCTCGATGCTGCGCAGATGGGCATCCAGGGGGCCGCACAGGTGGGCCAGGCGGCGGTTGTCGGGGTTGTCGAAGACGTGGCGTCGGATCACGGGTGCGGGGCCATCGGAAAGGTGTGCCGAAGGGCACGGCGGCGCATTGTCGCAGCCGGCTCCGCGGCCGGCTGCCATGCACAATCGGCCGCGTGCAAAGAGCCCTGGACCGTTGTCGTATTGCGTTGGCCGCGCTGCCGTCGTTGTGGCTGTGGCTGGGGTTGCTGGCCGGGGCCGGGTGGGCGCCGGCGGCCCACGCCGTGTCGCTGGAAATCCGCAGCGCGCTGAGCACGCCGGCCCTGCAGGCCAACGACAAGGCTTACCCCGAAAGCGGCCAGCAGGTGCCGGTCAGCCTGCCCGACGAATGGGCCCGCAGCCGCCCCGGCAGCAGCGGGCCCATCTGGTACCGCGTGCAGTTCCAGCCGCTGACCGACCTGGAGCCCGACGAGCTGATGGCGCTGTTCATCGAACACGTCTGCAGCAGCGCAGACGTCTACCTGAACGGCCAACTGGTGCACAGCAGCGGACGCCTGACGGAGCCGCTGATCAACAACTGCAACCACCCGCAGCTGGTGACGTTGCCGGCCGGACTGATCAAGGCCGGCGGCAACCGCATCGACATCAAGCTGGCCGGCTACCCCTTGGCCGAGGTGGGTTCGCGCCAGCGCGCCGGCGCCCTGTCGGCCCTGCAGGTGGGGCCGCAGTCCGAACTGGCGCAACGCCACGCCGGCTTGACAGCCGTGCAGGTGTGGGCACCGCAGGCCGTCAGCGCCACGCTGCTGCTGATGGGCGGCTTCATGTTCGTGCTGGGCTTCATCAACCGCCGCGAAAGCCATCTGGCCTATTTCGGCGCGCTGTCGGTGGGTTGGGCGCTGTTCGATTCGCGCCTGTGGCTGCGCGGCGTGCCCGTGCTGCAGCTGGGCCACTCGGCCATCGAATTCCTGCTCTGCGCGATGCTGGGCTTCATCACCTGGGCGGCCGTGCAGTTCCTGCTGCGCTACGCCCGCAAGCGGCACCGCGCCGTGGACGTCGGCCTGCCCGTGCAGTCGGCCCTGCTGGCGGTATCGCTGGTGCTGGCGGGCAAGGCAGGGCTGCATGACCTGGCTGCGGTCTGGTATGTGCTGCTGGCGCTGGAGGTGGCGGCGGCTGCGGTCTGGCACCTGCATCACCAGCGGCATGCGCGCTCGGTGTGGCTGATGGCCGGGCTGCTGTCCACGGTCATCCTGGCGGGCGGCATCGAATTCGCAGCGCAATGGACGGGCGCCCGGCCGTTGGCGGCGCACCTCGCGCAACTGGCGGTACCGGTCATCTTCGTCGTGGTCGGACTGCGCCTGGTGCAGCAGCACGGGTGGGCGCTCTACAGGGCCGAGCAGGGCAAGGCGCAGCTCGAACTGCGGGTGCGCGAAGCCACGTCCGAGATCGAACGCAACTTCCGCCAATTGGCCGAACTGCGCGTTGAACAAGTCACGGAACGCGAGCGCAAGCGCATCGCCGCCGACCTGCACGACGACCTGGGTGCCAAGCTGCTGACCATCGTGCACACCAGCGACAACGAACGCATCAGCACGCTGGCGCGCGAAGCGCTGGAAGAGATGCGACTGAGCGTGCGCGGGCTGACCGGCCGGCCCGTGCGGCTGGCCGATGCCCTGGGGGATTGGCGGGCCGAGGTGGTCTCGCGCCTGGCACAGGCCGGCATCGAAGGCGATTGGGAAGCGCCCGAAGACCTGCCGCAGACGCTGTCCGCCCGGGCCTACGTGCAGACCACGCGCATCCTGCGCGAGGCCACCAGCAACATCATCAAGCACAGCGGCGCCGACCACTGCTCGGTGAGCGCCAGCCTCACCGACGGCGACTTCCATCTCGTGGTGCAGGACAACGGCCATGGCATATCCGCCGAAGTCGACGGCCGGCTCGACCGCGGCCACGGCCTGGCCAGCATGAAGAACCGGGCCAAGCAGCTGCAGGGCCAGTGCCTGGTCGAATCGGGCCCGGGCTACGGAACCGTGATACGCCTCACGCTTCCGCTGGACAGGGCCATCGAAGGCGCATGAAAGCGCTGCGGGCGGCCGATAACATCGGATGAGCACCGGACACATCACCATGAAGACCATACTTCTGCTCGAAGACCTGCCCGAGATCCGGGTCTGGTTGCGCAAGCTCGTGCTCGAGGTGTTCCCCGGGGCGACCATTTCCGAAAGCGCCCGCGTGCACGACGCCATCGAACTGGTGGCGGCGGTGAAATTCGACCTGGCCTTGATCGACCTCGGCCTGCCCGACGGCAGCGGCGTCGACGTGGTGACGCGGCTGCGCGACATGCAACCCGAAGCCCAGAGCGTGGTGGTCACCATCCACGACGACGACGAACACCTCTTCCCGGCGCTGCAGGCCGGCGCCTTCGGCTACATCCTGAAAGAGCAGGCGCGCGAACTCATCACCGAACAGCTGCAGCGCATCAGCCAGGGCGAACCGCCGCTGTCGCCCAGCATCGCGCGCCGCGTGATGGCCTATTTCAGCGCCAAGGCCAAGCCGCAGCCCAACCTCAATGCGATGCCCAACGTCAGCCTCACCGACCGCGAAAGCGAAGTGCTGCTGCGTGTGGCCAAGGGCTACACGCTGCCGGAAATCGGCGTGCAGCTGGGCCTCAGCCGGCACACCATCGCCGACTACGTCAAGCAGATCTACCGCAAGCTGAACGTCAGTTCGCGGGCTGAAGCGGCGCTGGAAGCGCAGCGGCTGGGCCTGTTCCGCTGAGCCTTCGGGGCGCAGGCCCTGCGCTGACGCCCTGCCACCGGCCGCGCGCGGCTTCAGTGCCAGCCACCCTGGCATCGTGCAAGGCCTTCGAGATCTGACTCAGGCGGCTGCCCGGTGCTGGATGTGCAGCGGCCAGGCACCGCGCGCGGCTGCCTCCAGGATGACCGTCTCGACCACGCTGCCATCGGCCGCATACGCGATGTGCGTGTTCCAGTCCTGCGAGACCTCGCGCACGATAGGCTTGTCGGACAGCCGTATCACCAAGGTGTCGTCTTCATCAAAATAGGTGGTTTTCACTGGACCAACTCCCATCGGTGCATCACCGTTTTCACGACCAGCACGTCTTCCAGCACCAGCACGGCACACAGCAGGTTATCTTCCCGATCTGGCACATGCAGCCAAGCCCAAAGGTGGCTGACATCACTGTAACGCGTGCCGCCGTTGTCGATCAGATGCATCAGCAGCGCTTCGTCCATCTGCCGCTCAGCCATGCGCAGAACGGCATGTTGAGTCAGCGCGACAGGGCGGTTGAAACGCAGGCTTAACATGGGTGAACCGTAGTTCACCGGTCGGCAATCGTCAAATGACCATGGCGTGGCGCCACCTGGATCGACGTCGAGGACGAGGCCGAACGGCTGGGCGATCTGGACATCGAGACCTTCCTCACGCTGTTGGTCGTGGCCGGCGAGCACCTGCGCTTCGCGGGCGCACTGACACCGCAGCCCGAGACCCTGCAGCGCGTCTTGCGTGCGGCGCTGGAAGACACTTCGCCAGCACGGTATTCGGCCGAAGTCTTAGCCTTCCCCCGGCGACTTTGCGCGCATGCCCCTCCACCCCACCAGGATCCCCGATGACACCACTCACCGCCCAGGATTTCCAGCCCGAAGTGCTGCAGCTCTTCGACCGCTACGTGCACGGCGACCTGAGCCGGCGCGGCTTCATCGACGAGGCCAGCCGCTACGTTGGCAGCAGCGCTGCCGCCGTCGGCCTGCTGGCGGCCTTGAGCCCGCAGTTCGCGCAGGCCACGGTGGTGCCGGCCAACGACGCGCGCATCGTGACACGCCAGCAGGCCTTCGATTCGCCGCTGGGCAACGGCAAGGTCAGCGGCCTGCTGGCCCAGCCGGCGAAAGCCCAGGGCAAGCTGCCGGTGGTGCTGGTGGTGCACGAGAACCGCGGGCTGAACCCGCACATCGAGGACATCACGCGCCGGCTGGCCGTGGACGGCTACCTGGCGTTCGCGCCTGACGCCCTGGCCCTGGCGGGCGGCTACCCCGGCGACGAAGACCAGGCGCGCGAGGCCTTCGCCAAAATCGACCAGGCCAAGGCCCGCGCCGACTTCGTGGCCGCCACACGCGCCCTGCTGACCCTGCCCGAAGGCAAGGGCAAGGTCGGCGTGGTGGGCTTCTGCTACGGCGGCGGCATGGCCAACTACCTGGCCACGCAGGTGCCCGAACTGGCGGCTGCGGTGCCCTTCTACGGCGGCCAGCCGCCGGCAGCCGATGTGCCGAAGATCAAGGCGCCGCTGCTGATCCACTACGCCGGCAAGGACGAACGCATCAACGCCGGCTGGCCGGCCTACGAAACCGCGCTGAAAGCGGCCGGCGTGCGCCATGAGGCCCACATCTATGCGGGCACCGAGCACGGCTTCAACAACGACACCACGCCGCGCTTCGATGCCGCTGCGGCCCAGTTGGCCTGGTCGCGCACGCTCGGCTTCTTCAAGGTCCATCTGGCCTGAAGCAGGGCCCGCGCGGCGGCGCCGATCGGCGCCGTGCTCAGGTGAGGTAGGCCGCCACGCGCGGCAGCGCGCGCCGCAGCGCCCAGGTGCCGGCCAGCGCCAGCGCGAAAATAGCCACCGGCAACGCGCTTTCGGAGAGTTCGGGGCCGTGCGCCAACAGCAGCGCGAAGACCAGGCTGTGCGACAGGTAGACACCGAAAGCGCAATCGGTGATTGCGCTCAGGCCCGGCGATCCAGGCCGGCCGGGCTGGCGCAGCAGCAGCAGCAGCAGGCTGGCCGCCAGACCCACGGCGTAGGGCGTGCCCACCCAGTCGACCGCGGCCAGCAAGGCGGCCAGCAGCACCAGCACGACGGCCATCGCCAGCGCCACAGGGCGTGACCAGCACCCATCATGCGCGCCCAGCGCGTAGACCCCCACCAGCACCGGCGCCAGCGCGTCGGCCCACTGCAGCGCCGGGTAGGGCAGGCCCAGCGTCACCGGGCGCCACCACGGTGCCGTGGCCATCACCAGCGCGGCGCCGGCCCAGGCCAGCGCGGACAGGGTGCGCAGCGCGATGTGGGTGCGCAGCGCGTCCAGCGCCACCAGCACCAGGAACACGAAGGGCAGGTACCAGAGGTGGATGCTGGGCCCGGCCAGCACGCCGGCCACCCAGCCCGCGTCCAGCGGCAGCACGGGCAGGCCGCGCTGCGCGTTGAAGGCCGCGTACAGGCCGAACCACAGCAGCCAGGGCCGCAACAGGCGCAGCGCGCGCCGCTGCAGGGTCGCCAGGTCGGGCTGACCCGAACGCCCACCCAGCGCCACCGACAGCACCAGGAAGACCACCAGCCCGCTGTAGGCCAGCGCAATCCCGCTGTGACCCGCGTGGAACCAGACGATGCCGAAGGCGCTGACCCAGCGCAGCCACTCGATGTCGGCGCGCTTGGGGGTCGGCATCGGCGGCAGCCTTTACTTCACTTCGGTCAGGAACTCCGCCAGGGGGCGCCGCACCTTGGCCAGCTTGGCCAGCCAGTCGCCCTCTTCCTGGCGGTAGCCCAGCGGCAGGATGACCACGCTGCGCAGGCCGCGCGAGCGCAGACCGAGGATCTCGTCCAGCTTGGCCGCGTCAAAGCCCTCCATCGGCGTGCTGTCCACCTCGGCTTCGGCCGCTGCGGCCAGGGCCACGCCGACCGCAATGTAGGCCTGCCGCGCGGCGTGCTGGTAATTCACTTCCGCGTCGCGCTGCGGGTAGCTGCCGAGCAGCATCTGGCGGTAGTTTTCCCAGCCTTCGTTCTTGAAGCCGCGCACCGCGTTCGTCAGGTCGAACATGTGGTTGATGCGCTCGACGGTGTAGTTGTCCCAGGCCGCGAAGACCAGCAGGTGCGAGCCGTCGGTGATCTGGGCCTGGTTCCAGCCGATCGCGCGGATCTGGGCCCGCACTTCGGGGCTGGTCACGGCAATGATCTCGAAGGGCTGCAGGCCGCTGGAGGTGGGTGCCAGGCGCGCGGCTTCGATGATGGCGTCGACCGCGGCTTGCGGCACGGCGCGCTCGGGGTTCATCTTCTTGGTGGCGTAGCGCCAGTTCAGGGTATCGATCAGGGTCATGTCGTGAGTACGGGAAAGTGTTGGGGGAAGCCCGGATTGTGGGTGCCTGCACCAAGTTCACACCCAGGCCCCGGCTCGGCGTGCCGCTTCAGCGCTCGCGGAAGGCTTCCTGCGTCTTCACCAGCGGCCGCAGCAAGAAGCCCAGCACGCTGCGCTGGCCCGTGCGGATTTCCACGCTGGCGGTCATGCCCGGCAGCAGGTCCAGCGGCTTGTCGAAGGTCTTCAACTGGCTGCGGTCGGCCTTGATGATGGCGCGGTACCAGGTGCCTTCGGCACTGGTGGACTTGTCGGGTTCGCTGGCGACGTCGGGGCTGATCGACAGCACCGTGCCCTCCATCGCGCCATACAACGCGAAATCGTAGGCCGTGAGCTTGACCTTCACCGGTTGACCCACCTTGACGAAGCCGATGTCGCCGGACAGCACGCGGGCCTCGACCAGGATGCGGTTGCCCAGCGGCATCAGCTCCATCACCGGCGCGCCCGGCGCGATGACGCCACCCACGGTGCTGTTGCGGATGGTCTTGACGATGCCCTTGACCGGCGCGACCAGCGTCGTGCGGCGCAGCGCGTCGTCGCGCACCACGGCCTGCTCTTCCATCAGCGCCAGTTCATTGCGCACGCGCACCCCGTCGGCCGCGGCGTCCTGCCGGTAGCGGTTGATGCGCTCCTGCGTCTGCAGTTCCAGGTCGTTGAGCTGGCGGCGCACGCGCATCACCTCGACCTCGCTCATCAAGCCCTTGGCCGACAGCCCTTCGGCCACGGCCAGCTCGTGGGCCAGCAGCCTGGCACTGCGGCGGTTGGTCTCGACGGCCTGGTTCAGGGCCCGCTGGCGGGCGTCGTAGCTTTCGGTTTCGCCGTCCACCACGGCCACGGGCAGCCCGTCGGGGAAGGCCAGCGGCTTGCCCACCGCCTCGGCCTGCAGACGCGCCTGCGTGCCCTGCAGCGACTGCTTGCGGCTGGTGCCTTCGGCCGCCTGCGCCTCAAAGCGCGTGGGGTCGAGCATCGCCAGCGCCTGGCCTTCAGCCACCTGCTGGCCTTCGCGCACCAGCAGTTCGCGCAGGATGCCGCCTTCCAGGCTGGCGATGATCTGCTCGCGGCCGTCCGGCACGATGCGGCCGTTGGCCCGGGCGATGATGTCGACCTGGGCAAAGCCGGCCCAGGTCAGCGCCACGCCGATGGCGGCCAGCAGCAGGTAGACGGCCCACAGCGCCGCGGGCGCCGGCTCGATGACCTGGGCCGCGTTGACGGCGCTGAGATAGGGCAGGTCGCGCTGCTGCAGTGCGGCGGCGGGCCGCGGGCCGCGCTTGAAGATCGAAGTCAGGTTCATCGGACGGCGCTCAGACGCTGGCTTCGCGCTCGACGGTGCGCGCCGTCGGGTGCAGGTGCAGATTGCTCGGCGGCGCGGCGGCGGCCTGTTGCGCAGGCTGCGGCGGCGCGGCCGGGCGCTGGCCGCTCAGGGCCGCCAGCACCTGGGCTTTCGGGCCGTCCATGACCACGCGGCCGGCGTCGACCACGACCACCCGCGTGACCAGTTCCAGCACCGCCGGGCGGTGCGTCACCATCACCAGCGTGCAGTCGCCGCAGGCTTCTTTCAACTGGCGCAGGAAGGCCACCTCGCTTTGTGCGTCCATGCTGCTGGTGGGTTCGTCCATCAGCAGCACCTGGGGCTTGGTCACCAGGCAACGCGCCAGCGCCACCAGCTGGCGCTGGCCGCCCGACAGCAGCGCGCCCGACTCGCCCACCGGCAGTTCCCAGCCCTGCGGGTGTTGCGCCACCAGGCGGTCCAGCCCGGTCAGCCGCGCCACATCGCCCAGGCGGGAGGGGTCGGCGCTGGGGCGGTCGAGCAGCACGTTGTCGCGCAGCGTGCCGTTGAACAGGCGCGGGTCCTGCGCGACGAAGCCGACGCGGGCGCGGTAGTCGGCCGGGTCGATCTGGCGCAGGTCGATGCCGTCGGCCTCGACCTGGCCTTCACTGGGCAGGTAGAGGCCGGCCAGCAGGCGCAGCACGGTGCTCTTGCCGCTGCCGATGCGGCCCAGCACCGCGATGCGTTCGCCCGGCGTGATCTGCAGATTCATGCCCTTGAGCACGCGCGGGCCTTCCTGCTGCGGCCGGACCGGGCCGTGACCGTGGGGGATGGCCTCGACGACCGGGTAGGAGAAGCCGACTTCGTTCAGGCCCAGACGGCCGGTCAGTTCACGCTTGGGCACATAGACCTTGCCCGGTTCGCGGTCCACTGGCTTGGCCATCATCTGGTCGAGTGCGCGCATGGCGGCGCGCGCGCCCTGGTAGCGGGTGGCCAATGAAGTCACGCTGGCCAGCGGGGCCAGGGCCCGGCTGGCGTACATCACGGCACCGATCAGCGCGCCGCCGGTGATGACCTTCTCGTCGATCAGGTAGACGCCCCAGACCAGCATGATGAGGGTGACGATCTGCTGCGTGACGGCCGAGATGTTCATCGTCCAGGCGCTGATGCTGCGCGAACGCAAGATGGCCTTGACCGCCGCCGCGGTGGACTCCTCGTAGCGGCGCAGGAAGCGGCCCTGGGCGCCGGCCGCCTTGATGTCTTCCATGCCGTCCACGGTTTCCACCAGCACGCCGTGCAGGTCGGCCTGTTGCTGCATGTGGCTGCTCATGGCGCGGCGCAGCGCGCTCTGGATCAAGGCGCTCATGGTCATCAGCAGCGGAATGCCGATGACCAGCACCCAGCCCAGCGGCCCGCCCGCGATGAAGGTCATGGCCACGAAGACCAGGATGAAAGGCAGGTCGGAAATGGCCGACAGCGTGGCCGAGGCGAAGAATTCGCGCACCGTTTCCAGCTGCCCCAGCTGGTGGGCGTAGGCGCCGGCGCTCTCGGGCCGGTGTTCCATGCGCATGCCCAGGGTCTGGCGGAACAGCAGCGAACCCACGATCAGGTCGGCCTTGCGCCCGGCGATGTCGATGAGGTGGGCGCGCAACTGGCGCGACAGCAGGTCGAAGAGCACCGCCAGCCCGGCGCCGATGGCCAGCGCCCACAGCGTGACATAGGCCTGGTGCGGGATGACCTTGTCGTAGATGATGCTGGTGACCATGCCGGTCACCAGCATCAGGACGTTGCTCAGCATGGCCGCCAGCAGCGCACCCCGGTAATAGGGGATGAAGCGGCGCAGCGTGCCCCACAGCCAGTGCGAACCGGGGTTGCGCAGCAGCGAGGGTGCGGCGTCGGCCTGCTCGGCCACGGTCTGCGGCGTGGCCACCAGGGCCAGGCCGGTGTATTCGGCGTCGAGTTCGGCCTCGGTGGCCGTGCAGGCGTGGTGCTGGCGGCCGGGCATCACGATGTCGTAGACGCCAGCGCCCAGGTCTTCGCGCCGCGCCACCGCGACACAGGCGTCGCCTTCTTTCAGCAGCAGGATGGCCGGCAAGAGCAAGGCGTGCATGTCGGCGATGCGGCGCTGCATCAAGCCGGCGTTGAAGCCCGCATCGCGCAAGGCGCGCAGCGCCTGGTCGGGCGCCAGACGGCCGGCCAGCGGCAGGCCGGCCAGCAGCGACTCGGGCGAACGTTCGCGGCTGTGGTGCCGCGTCAGCCACGACAGGGCATGGGCCAGGGCGTCGTTTTCGACGTCCCAGGCCGCGGGCTCGGCTGCAGTGGGGGCGCCGGTTGGGGGCGACGCTTGGGGGTCGTTCATGGCTCAGGCGGGGTCAGACTCCACCACCCGCGCGGGCCTCGGTGGCCAGGCGCTCGAAAGCGGTTTCGATGTCGCGCACCAGTTGCGGCATGTCGAACAGGGGCGACGTGCGGCCGTGCTCGGCCAGGTAGCGCTTGCAGGACGCCACACGCGCCGGGTTGCGGCCCAGCGTCACGGCCAGCTTCTCGTAGTCGGCGAGCTTGTCCGTCACCAGGTCGGGCAGGCCGATGGCGTTCAACAGGCTGCCGGCCATGCGGCTGATGTAGGTGCGGCCGGCGCGCGTGACGATGGGCGTGCCCATCCACAGCGCATCGCTGGCCGTGGTGCCGGCATTGAACGGGAAGGTGTCCAGCATCACGTCGGCCAGCGCAAAGCGGGCCAGGTATTCGGCCGGCGCCACGCGCGGCGCGAAGACCAGCCGTTCGGGCGTGATGCCGTGCTCGCCCGCCACGCGCAGCATGTTGTTGCGCGCGGTGTCGTTGTCGGCCAGCAGCCAGAGCACGCTGCCCGGCACCTGGGCCAGGATGCGCATCCAGGCGCCGAACATCTCGGGCGTGAACTTGTGGTTGTTGTTGAAGCTGCAGAAGACGAAGGCGTCGTCGCTCAAACCGTAGCGCGAACGCGGCGGCAGGGGTGCCACCTCGCGCTGGCGGTCGCTGACCTGGTAGCAGTGCGGCAGGTAGATGGGCTTTTCGGTGCAATACGGCAGTAAGGCCTCGGGCATGACGTAGCGATCGGCCAGTATCCAGTCCACACCGGGCAAGGCACTGGTGCCGGGCAGGCCCAGGTAGCTGACCTGCACCGGCGCGGCGCGGTGGCCCAGGATGGCCGGCCGCGCGCCGTTGGTCAGGCCTTGCAGGTCCACCAGCACGTCGATGCCGGCCTGCGCGATCAGCCGCGCGGCCGTGGTGTCGTCCACGCCGGCCAGGCGCACGTGGTGGTCCCAGCTCTTCATCAGCCGGGCGCGCTGCGCCATGCCGCTGTCGGGCGTCCAGTCGAAGGCGTGGATCTCGAAGCGGCTGCGGTCGTGCAATTCGAAGAGCTCGGCCGTGAGCAGACCCACGGCATGCATGTGGAGGTCGCCCGACAGGTAGCCGATCTTGATGCGCCCCGTGCGCGGCGGCATCTGGGTGTGCAGCGGTACGGCCGGGGGCTTGGGCACCTTGTCGTTCACGAAGCGGGTGGCCGACAGCAGTTGCAGCGCCGGGTCGTCGGACAGGCCCATGGTGGCCAGCAGCGAGGTGCCCATCAGGAACTGGTTGGGCGTGACCTCGCCGGCCGGCAGGTCGTGCGGCCAGGCGCATTGCTTCTGGCGGATGTGCACATAGTGCTGGATGACGTCGGGCTGGGCGGCTTTCAGCGCCAGGCTGCGCCGCATCAGGGCTTCGGCCTCGGGGTAACGGCGCTGCATTTCCAGCATCCGCGCGCTGTTGTTCAAGGCGTGCAGGCGGTGTTCCAGCGTGGACGGCGGGTCGGCCGCTTCGACTGCTTGCCAGTGCGCCAGGGCGCCCTCGATGTCGCCCTTGCGTTCCAGCAGGTGGCCCAGGTTCAGCTGCGCGGGCGCGAAGCCGGGCACGGCCTTGAGGGCTTCGAGGTAGGCGGCTTCGGCCTGCGCGTCGCGCTGCAGGGTCGACAGCACGGTGCCCCAGTTGAAGCACACCACGTGGCGCAGCGTCGACTCGGTGTGGGCCAGCCAGGTTTCGTAGAGCAGGGCTGCGGCTTCGGCACGCCCGGCGTTCTGCAGGGCCTGCGCCTGCGCCATCAAGGGGCCCAGCGCCATGCCGCCGCTGCGCGCGGCGGCGTAGGGCCCCGCCGGGTCGTCAGGCGCGGTGGGCGCCGCTGGCTCAGCCGGCGGGGCCGTCGAGGCAGGCGCACGGGCAGCCAGGGCCGCAGCAGCCGCGGCGGCTATGGCGTTCAGGACGTTGGCAGGGGCGATGGTGGCGTCCACGGGGCACATCAAGGGTGAGGGATCACACCGATGCTAGGCAGGCGGCCCGCCGCCTAAAGCCGCATGAAAGGCGGCTAGACGGGGCTATTCCGAGGCTGGCGGCCTCAGGCCGCGTGTCGCCTCAGCCCGCGCAAGACTTCCACCAGGCGGTCGGCCTGGCGCGCACCGAACAGCGATTCGGGGCCGGTGGGGCTGATGTCGATGAAAGGCGGCTCGTACAGCCGGCTTTCATCCATCACGCCGAGTTCGGTGAGGTGATCGACCAGCAGGTCCAGGAATTCGATCTGGCTGGCCGAGGGGCGGCCCGCCGCCAGGAAGTCGTTGAACAAGGCCTTGGCAGCCACGCGGTCCAGCCCGACCAGGCTGCGCACGAAGGCGGCCAGGCCGGTGTCTTGCGCTTGCGCCTGCGCGAGGTCGCCGGCCGAGGCCCCCGCCTCCAGCAGCAGACCTTCCAGTTCCTGCAGATCGGTCGGCGTCAGCGGCAGGGCGCGGCGCAACTTGTGCAGCGCCAGCCGGTCTTCGTGGGCGCGCAGGAAGACACGGGCCTTGGCCTTGAAGCGTTCGAAATCGGTGCCCTGCGGCGTGATGCCGGCCAGCGCCACCAGGCTGGCCGGGCCGATCTCGTCTTCGAAGTCGCTGTAGATGGTCTTGCGCGCCCGGCGTTCGATGAGCCGGATCAAACCGCGCAGCCGCCGCCGCACCACTTCCAGTTGCGGCACGGTGCAGTCCTGCCACCAGGGCTCGCCTTGCAGCGCTTCGATCAACACCAGTTCCTGCTGCACCATCGGAATGGCCGCCTGTTCGGCCAGCAGCCCGGCGATCTGCATGACCTGCTGCTTGCAACGTTCGAAGCCCGGCTCGGCGTGCAGCACGGCCAGTTGCGTGCGCAGCAGCAAGAGGTCGAAGCGCTGCGCTTCCTCGTCTTCGGCGGGCAAGGCATGCGGCAGGTGGGCCAGGCCGCTGCGGGCATCGACCAGTTCGCCGGCGGCTTGGGCGGACAGCGTTTGCCAAGGCGCCATCTCGCGCCAGGCCTCGACCAGGCGGCGGCGCGGGCGCACGAGGAAGTTGTCGGTGTTCATCGCCGCCACCTGTGCGCGCAGGCGCTCGGCCGTGTCGCGCCGCACCGAAACGGCGTCCAGGCCCGCCCAGGGCGCGGGCGCGTCGGCAGCATGCAGCACCGCCCCGCCCTGCTCTGCCGCGTCCAGCCCGACGATCAATTCCAGCCGGCTCGCAAACAGCCGCGAGCCCAGCGACGGCGACAGCGGCGCGTTCGCGGTGGGCAATTCCTGCGAAAAGAATTCCAGGTTCTGGCAGAAATCGAAGATCAGGAACTCGGTCTTCGGTTTGCCCGGCCCGAAGACATCCGGGCACAGCCGCGTGCCGCGGCCCACCATCTGCCAGAACTTGGTCGGGCTGCGCACCAGCTTGAAGAAGACCAGGTTCAGCACCTCGGGCACGTCGATGCCGGTGTCCAGCATGTCCACGGAGATGGCAATGTGCGGCGACTTGGCGGCATTCGAGAAATCGTCGATCAGCGTTTGCGCGTATTCGGTCTTGAAGGTGATGACTTGCGCGAAATGACTCGCCAAGTGTGGGTAGTGCGCATCGAAGCGCTCGGCAATGAATACGGCGTGCGCGTTGTTTTTGGCGAAGATGATGGTCTTGCCCAGCCGTTCGCCGCCGGCCACCTTCAAGCCGTTTTCCATCAGGTGCGCCAGCACCTTGTCCACGGTGTCGGCGTTGAACAGCCAGCGGTTGACGGATTCGGCGTTGATCTCGTCGGGCACTTCGCCGGTTTCATCGTCCCAGGCGATGCCGTCCCACTGTTCCTGTTCTTCCGCGCTGAGTTCGGCATAGCGGATGCCCTGGCGTTGAAAGCGCAGCGGCACCGACACCGCCTTGGCCGGCACCAGGTAGCCGTC
>Ga0136641_1000039_pt1 | contig 49356 bp, 63 predicted proteins | sample EliLak1302023Y_FD_115312 | JGI IMG/M metagenome (GOLD analysis project Ga0136641, IMG submission 115312) | Freshwater microbial communities from Elizabeth Lake, Yosemite National Park, California, USA - 13020-23Y | ecosystem: Environmental > Aquatic > Freshwater > Lake ...
ATCCCATTGAGCTCTTTAGTATCGAGAACTCCTTAGAACTCCTTAGATCTCTGATGATTTAAGGAATTCATCTTAGACGACAAATGTAAATTTAATTAATCCATATTTCATACTTTTAGTATCGACTAAGATCTTTCTCCTTATCACACTTTCTAACACTCTCCTTTTTTAATTTATGCCTGGTTTAGCTTAGTCCTGGTCATCAAAGTATAGGTGCTGGGGTACAGTTGAGCGCCGAGATACAGGTGTCTGATAACCCCAGATTGAGCGACGCACTGAGGGGACCTTCACCTTTACAGAAACGTTCTCCAGTGTATCGAGGCTATTGCCAATAAGCTCAAGGAAATGCTCGCGGTAATAGGGGTCCTTGAACTTATCACCTGAGACAATAATGCGAGGCATAGCGGGAAGTGTAAGCTGAACATTCTTATAGGCCTCCTCATCAAGCGCCTGGTTCTTAAATAGCATGTAGAGATAATCGATAACACGCTGACGGTAAAGGCCAATTAGAACATGCGCAATAGGACTGCCATTATTCTGGTCGTTATAAACAATCTCAAAATCACCCAGGTCAAGGTTCTTGCGAATGGTTACTGTATCATCACCTGAGTGCTGGCTCGGGTTGTTGATAAGGCTGATAACAATAGACGTATCAGAGTAGGCCATTTAGTAGTATGCTAACATATACGACTGAAAGGCATTCAATTTTGCGGGCTGTCAAATTTGGCTCACTGCTGTCTATATGAGAAGCCACTAGCGCTTTTTATTCTCTGAACCTCTTGAGCAACCTTAACCTTCGTTTCGGTAATTGTCCTCATGGAATCAGGAACTAAGGGTGTAATTCTATTCTTATATACCAATTCATCAAGAGTTGGTCTAACTGGTTGAAATGTCTGTGCACGTATCTCTGCTTGGAAATGCTTATATGCATCTGGTTCCAATAGGGGATTTCTTGAGTTTCTGTCTATTCTAGAAAGGTAATTATTATTAAGCGCACCTGTCCTATTGGCTAAAGATGTCTGAATAGCAATAGATTGCGGTGTTACTAGATTATGAGCGGTCCTACTTAGAATATATGCCTTATTTTTTGCAATTTCTACCACCTCATTTGCCCTAGCAGTGGCAGTGTTAACTGACCATGCGGCCGATTGAAGTTGAGATATATTACCAATCACAGTAGAACTTAACGCAGTATTTAATAATAATAAGACAGAATTTGCATCTAAATAAGCATCAGATGAGGTTTGTTCCTCTTGAGATATCTGTGCGAATAACCCATTCACTGTGTTCGATGCTCTTAATGTAATAGCTACAGCCGAATAGGGAGATGAATTAGATGTAACCTTTCTTACAGAAACCATCGCATCATTTATAAGTTTTAGTGATTTTTTTGCAATAAGAGTAATTGATGTATCTGGTGTAGTATTTGCTAAAAATTGCGCCTTCAAGTATATAAGAGCGTTTGATACAGTTCTTGCATTGACCGCGGATATATCTGCGTGTAGTGCGACTTTTTTTACTTCATTTCCTACGCGAATCGCCTCTGTATATATCTGAGTTGGAGAAAGCGTGTTTTCACTTGGAAAAGATAAGGCTGTTCCATAAGAGCGCATTGTTGATGCGGACTGTATTAAGAAATTAATAGTTGCATCTGAATTATACATTAATTTATCATTTAATCTAGCAGAAATATCTAGGCTAGATGCAATATTATCTGCTTCCGCTACAGTTGATATTATACTAGCAGAGGTATTCTGATTTAATGATATCGCCTGAATAAATGTATTAATAGATGCGATAGCATTATTTGTTACATTTATAGCATTATCTAATGGAGGAGATGGGACGTATTGTGTTACAAGAAGTTCTTTACCTGCTATATAATAAAGTGGGTCTGCTAGATTATTTATTACAGCCTTTACTAAGGTATTAAATGCAGTTGTAACTGCTAAATTTCTAGTGACTGTTGTAGATTTAACAATGGCATTCGCTAATATACCCTGTGTCTTTAATAAATAAGCTAACGCATTTGATTGTGCTAAAACAGTATTATCATTGGCATCTTTTTTGACATTGCCGATTATTGTAGACATATGAGAAAGGCTTGTAGTATCAATTGGGTTTATATCAGGTGTTGACATAGCAAGTGAGGCAATATTATGTTCTGTAGTTATTCTATCAAGTACTAAACCGGCAGCCTCAACGGATAAATGGGCGCTATAGGATGCATCGCAACAAAGTTTATAAATGACATTTGCCTTTGTATATGCGGTATTCGCATTATCTGATAAGCCCTGATTTACAGCATTTACTCTGGAAGAAGCATTGCTATACACTACCGCGTTAACCTGATCTTGTAAAGACGATGCTGCTATAGTGGCAGTTCTTTCTTTCTGGATATTATATGAAGCATATGCCGCATCCTGTTGAGAATTAATATCAACTTGTGCAGCAGTATAACGAAGTTGGGCATTAATTAATTCCTGTTGATCATTATAAGACCTTCCCAAGGCAGCCATTAACCCTGTTGAATAACTACCAGCGAGGTCAAGTGATACTCTAGCGCCAACTTGATTTCCTCCAAATGCGGTGCTCATCTATTCTATGCTTATAAAATATAAGAATAGAATATATTTATAAAGAGTTATGTGTCGGAAGTGAAATATGTATTCTTAATGATACGAGCTTTCTCTACAACAGATTTATGTATAGGTTCTTCAAGCGAAATACGCACCCTGAACTTATATCTATCAAATTCATTAAGAATCTCGTTGTTATCAGATGCGCTCTTAAGTATGTGTGCTAGGTTGCTTGATAAGGTTGATATTAACGATGGATCTAGCTGTGGTATTTCGGGTGAAGTTGATTGAACTAATAATACCTTTCTATTATTCTTAAATATTTTAGGAGCGCTGTATGTATATGTTTCAAGTAGTAATTTCTTTCTATTTGATGTAGTAATAACAATGTCCCTATATATATCTAAATTGGTAACACTATTATCTTTATCGTGATTAAGTGCCACGCTTGCAATATTAGCATTTTGTGTAGATGATATTATCTGCTGTATCATATATTTAGTCTTTCTTTCTGTTGTTTGAATTGCTAGTTTATTTACAGCGTTATTTGGGGCAACCGGTTGCTGTGAGTTAACTATTGGCTGAGTATTATCTTCATCGTGATTAAGTGCCACGCTTGCAATATTAGCATTTTGTGTAGATGATATTATCTGCTGTATCATATATTTATTCCTCTTTTCTGCTGCTTGAATTGCTAGTTTATTTACAGTGTTCTTTGGGGCAACCGGATGCTGTGAGTTAACTATTGGCTGAGTATTATATTTTAGTTGCTGCATAGATGTAGCCATCATAGCAAATGATCGGGATGCTACCGCGAGGGCATTTTTAGATGCTAATATACGAGACGATTCTGCAGTTGATTTAGCCCCCTTATTTACATAGAATCCATCTGAAAAAGTAGGAACTTGTGGACGCTCATCGTAATCACCGTAGTCATCACTCATTCTATTACTGTATAGATTAATAGGCAAACATCATTCCCGCACGACCACCATAGACGCGTAATATATTATAGGTCTCTGCGTAGACATACACGGTATAACGGTCAACTAAGTCATCTGTTATATTACCAGTCTTACCATGAAACCTCATTGTTAAGTTAAGGCGTTGTATCTTATCTAGGTTTGCCTCGCCCATGGGTATTGAAAAGGGGGTGTGACCATTCTGTAATCCTAGAGGAATATTATAGAAATATCTATTGACCCATGGGGCCTTTCTTTGTTCCATAGATGGAATTAAAGACCTGAATAGGGCTACGTTTTCTGTGCTGTAACGCGTGAGTGTCTCAGAATAACTTAGAGCCAGCCATCTGATAGGCTCTGAATTACGTGTCGAGAAGCCAGGTTTCAAGGTCTTAGGAAGACGTTCATTGAGGCCCTGAGCATCTGGCCACCAGGGTGCCTGTGCTTCATTATCTGTAAGGTCTCGTGTGCACAAGAAACGTGCATTATATCCTGGTCCCTCGTATTTCTGACAAAAGAAAAACAGGTCCCTTGTGGGATTAGGTATTATAAGAGGTATTCTGGCAAAGTTGTTATTCTGAGTATCAACTGGATCGTATATATAATGCTGAACAACGGGGACTTGAATATCTGCTATACGAAATCTGTTAGCCTCTGGCTTATCCAAGTAAATATATTCTACCAGGAGGTACGCATCTGTCATAGAATATTGTGTTGGCATTGATACAGTTGATTTTTTCACCTTCTGTCCAGGGGCTCTTACTGGCTCGAGGCCAGGGACTACAGAACCATTTGGGTCTGTGTTATAGAAGGAAGAACCTGCCATAGGCCATAAAGACCCACCTTGAGCATTCGTTTGAACCACATTTCCTGAGCCATCTAGGGTTCTTGACTGTGTATAGAATAAACCGGCAATTGTATTGAAGTCTAAGGTAATACGTGTCTCATCTATGTTGAGTGCATCTATGGGTAAGAAACACCCTGGGTCACCTCTAGAAAACCAGAAGGGTAGGTTTACCACAACTTGCTCGGAGGTGCTTGTGGAGCCAAAGGATGTATCTGTGAATCCATTGTCCTTTCTTAAGATTTGTCTCCCCTTTTCTACTGTCTTCTCTAGGGGTGTCTGAAATTCATCAATAACTTCCATAAGTTGTCCAGGGATTGTATCTGATAGGACACCGCCAATGTGTAGTTGAACCTGATTCACCAGATTATGTCCTAGGGAGTTCGTCCAACCAAAGTGCGGTCCTACAAATCCTGGTTGCGACTGTGCTAAGAGTTGAGGTGTCTGAATATCTGGCATCTGAACCACCAAAAAAATCCTAGAAATCAGTTCACCCTGAACAGGTAATCGGGCTATGGCTATCTTTCCAAAGTCAGGTTTTGTTGCGAAATCTATTCTTGCCCAATTTGTTCCATAACGGCCTGCCTTGACGAAGACATGGAGTAAGGATCCAATGCTTGGCTGTCCCTTGGGAGGCTGTAAGCGTTCGTCTTGCATTCCTGTTGATATAATTTTGAGTAGGCTGGCTACCATCTATTCATCTTTTGTCATTTTGTTTATATAATATTTGGCGTGTTGCTTGCAGACATGATCTGATGTTGCGTCTTTCATTATGGCAGTGCGTGAACAGCTCTTACCTTCCTGTGTAAGGGCTGTACAGATATATGCCATGCTATGACCCTTTCGAACCTTGTTCTTCATCCATGCCTCAGACGACTGGTCGAAGAACTCCTTGGTGAACTCCTCGATGCCAGGCATTGTGCTGATATCACAATGCCATAGATGTGTCAATTTTTTCGAAAAAATTGATTACGTATTTATTATGATATTAGGCATAAAAAGATGTCATCGTGTATTTCTGAGAGTGCAGTTCAGCTCGAGGCCCGTCGTCGTGTAGCTGAGGAGAGTGCTGTTGCGCGGGCGGCTGCTCTGGAGGCACAGACAAAGCGTGAGGCCGAGAAGCTTCGTCTTATTGAGGCACAGCGCGAGGACCGTATTCGTCGTGATGCTGAGCAGATCCAGGCTCGCCTTCGGGCTGAGGAGGCCGAGCGCGAGGCACGACGCCTTGCTGAGCAGGAGGCTTTTGAGGAGGCAGTGGCTCAGCAGGTAACTGCTCTGAAGAAACGTCCCCTCGAGGAGCGAATGCTTGCGGAGGTTGAGGAACTGAGGCATGTTGTTTCAACACTTTCTAGCCAGCTATCATCTACCCTTAAAACCCCACCTCCTTCTTATGGCCTAGATAACCTTCAGAGTAAGGTAGCCAGCCTTTCTGCCTCTCCTTGGAATAGTGATATCGAGCAGGTGAAGGCACAACTCACGCAGATTTCATCTCAGATTTCGGCTCAGAATTCTCAGCTCGCAGATATCCGATCTCTCGCGACGAAGCCTGCTCGCTCGGTCTCTATCTTTGCTTCGGCTATGGTACTCGGCCCTATGAATAATACAAATCAGGGTGCTAATATCATGGGTGGTCTTCCTAATTCGCCTAGCGGTGTTCGTGTTCTTCTTGTAAGCTATCACCTAATTCATCAGACGGCTACTGCTACGAGTGGTGGCCAGCATTCCCTTGATGTTCCGGAGAATCAGGTAGTTACAATCGCAGTTCCTGCTGGTCAGAGGGTCTATATTGTATCTGCGCTGTGGAAGCCAAACAATAACGTTCGTGGGGGACAGACCCTAATGGATGTGACGGGTCATCTGAAGGCAACGGGGATTGAGAACCAGTAAGATTAATCAATGAACACCTTGTTACAGATGCCATTTCCAAAACGAACCCATTGAAAGGCATAGACAAAGACATGAACCTCCCATTCTGTATCTGAACTGCCACCTGGGGGCTTGACATTCAAGGTTAGACGCAATGTATTCAGACGACTTGCGTTAATAGACCCCGTGGGATCATGTTGACCAGGATGTCTTGCGAAGGAGTAACCATAGATGAATGCATCATAGGCAGTCTTACCACCTCTATGGGCTCTTGAAATATGAGAACGAAACCATGCCTCATCTTGTGATATAATATCCTGCCCATTTGCCTGTATTTTAGCAGAAACTAAAAGAGGTTCTAGAGGTCCAAAGGTTGGATGGTAATCTTTTTCCAATGTTGCACTGTAGTTTGTCCAGTCATTATTCAGGGTAACTGCTGCCTTACGTCTTAAAATCCAGACAATTTCTTCTACAGGCTGATTGGCTTCTAGAGGTAACTGAACTGTAATCAAGTCATTACCTGTCTTGTTTATTACATATTTTAAGGGTTCTGTAAAATCAAACTGTTGTATCTCTCTAAAGGGTCTCTCAAAAGGCTGTCTTAAAAGCATCTCACGATAAGGGCCATCTACAAAGACACCCTGTGTGAGGAGTTGAATATTTTTTAACATAGGTTCATCTTGCGATGAATGAATTGATTTTATCTTATTTATAGGTAATCTATTATCGATAACCTTGAATTCCTTTCTCAGAGGAGTATCAAGGCAATCAGCACGACTTCCAGATAGGATACGAACAATCTGGTCAAATCTTTTTAAGGTCACTCGAATTCTCATAGTACCTTCACGACATGCTATCAAGGGAAATGTTGCAGTTATTTTTTCTCTAAGCATAGAGAAGGTTAGGGGAACTGTTACCCAACCATCTTCAGTAAAAAAAGCCCTCTTTCCATCTGACGCTTTCAAATCACCAATTGACTTCAAGCCTATAGTATCTGCTAGACCATATTGCGTATTCAAGTCTGCGAATAACATAGAACTAACATAAATAGAATCGCCTGTTACTCGTTCTAACACTTGGTCATCTACTTCCAAAGTAGCCTCTTCTAAGACTGCTGTGCCAAGAGAATTACAGTAGGTCCACAGGTTCTCTGGCTTCATGGGGCTTATATGATTACGTCTTAATTCTTCTCTGATAGCACCAGTAAACCAGTCGCCGAGCTGTAACTGGATGAAAAGGCCACTTATCAAGTCTCCACAATTCATATCACCCATCTCAAAGGTAAAGGTTTGACCAAATGTAGCTGGACCTCTAAAAGTAAACTCTCTCATAACGGATGACATTGGGACTGTCCGTAGTGTTTCATCTCTGGTAAATCGTGTTACAGTAGCATCTAATGGAAAAATAGTGTTATCCTGGATATCTCTTGATACTAAATCTATGAGCGTCGTAGCAGAACCTCTAGGTTGCTTTGTTCCATATCCATTTTTCTGATTAATATCCATCTTACTAAATTCAGAGATTATTATAAGATAATAAATGTTGGCGCGTCTATATATATGGTTTATAGACCTTCATAGCATTTCGCATACCAGATGTTTGATGTTTGTGGTATTTTGCCCTATAATACATTGATCTTGCCACCTGTCTAGCCTTTCCTCGAGTTACCGAACGAAATCGACGAACTGTATCTTGAGCCCTCTTGCGTGTTCCATAACCAGCTTTAATAACAGGAGGGTGCTTAGAATTACTAAATACTGCCATTCTACATTCAAGATGTAAAATTACTTAGTGCCCGTGCTTCCAAACCCGCCCTCGCCACGCAAAGTCTCAGGAAGCGAGGACACATATGCTACCTGCTTGATATAGCCAAGGGAGGGGGCAATAATCTGGAACAGACGAGTACCCTTCTCAATGCTACAAAGCTTAGAACCCACTGAAACTACAGGGGCCATGAGCTGACCACGGTAAGAGCGATCAATAATGCCACGACTGTTAGCCATGATGAACCCAGTCTTGTAAATCGAGGAACGGGGCTCAAGAGTAAAGTGGCTATCCTCTACTAGCTCTACACCATCGGACACAGGTGTAAACTGGACCATGCGAGCCTTCACACCAAGAGGAACTAGAGTAGCTACTGTAGCTGGAACCTGATCCGTAACTACCTTGAGGTCATAGCCAGCATTATCCTGGGAAAGCTTCTCAACCGTGCCAGTCGCAGGGTAAAATGGGAGGCCCTGCTCAGTTACTAGAAGCTCAAGATGATAATAAGATGCCATTGTGCTAAATTATATAGCAGTAACACGGGTCAATTTTATGCGATAAAATTGACCTTGTGCAGTACAGTTGTACGGTATCATAATGCCTAGTTTTAGAGACATTGCACTTACACTTACTCTTCCGCCGTGTTGTATGCGGAAGAACCCTACACCTAAGGAACAGCTGAATGATGACCTAAAAGCCCTTGGACTATCATTTAGTCTTTACCTTCTCTCGTACTGGCTTGGATACCAGTCTCTTTGTATCATGTCAATAGCAACAATGAATCTTATTACATTCCAGGTCGGTATTACATTCCATGAAGTTTATTCTAAGCCTATTCACCTGAACCAGTTTGATGAACTAGATAGTTCGACAACCTCTGAAAATTCTGTAGAGAATGAGTGCTCTCTTAAGCAGAGGGAACAGGGAGGTACTCGTTCAACATGTATGACGGAGGAGCAGGAGGAAAAGGTAAGGTCACAACTTCGGGAAATTGTTAATGAGGCAACACTAAGAAATCGTAAGAATAATACTATACATACAGGCCGTACGCCTTCTTCTTCTACACTTGTTGAGGAGGGTGAGATTTCACCTATGCCTCCTTTAGTTACAGAGGAAGAATATAGGGATATGCCTCATCTAGTTCCAGCGGAAATTCCTATTTGTTGTTCGTGGAATTATACATCTACCTACTCTCAAAACCATTACCTCCATGGAATTGATATGGACGAAGTTGATTAAAGGCGTTAACCTAATTACCAAAAAGCAAAACACCCCTATCAGCCTCAATAGAATAAATACCCCAACCAATAGAAATAACTCTCATACAAACTCTTTTTTGCCCTAGACTCGTTGGCAACGTATCTTTGATATCAATCCATAGAGTAGGCTTATCTGCGTTACTCATGTTTACGGCTCCTGATGGCCTACGTTGTTCAGGAGCATTATTTCCATACTGTGGACCAATGGTAAAAGATAGAAGTGAAATAGGAAGGCCTGATGTTTTTTCAGCCTTTGTAAAGGGTGAAATGTTCTGCCAATGGCGCGCATCCCTCTGTTTTTCACGTTCCTTTGCAGCAATCAAGAGTTCAAGTAGATTGTAATATTCTCCATTTCCCATAGGGTTCTTCAAATTCCATAATTGATTTCTCTCGATACAATACTCAGATTGAAACATAATTAAGATTGACTCTGCTGGATGTCTACCGTCTATACGCTTAGTCACATAGGATGTACCCCCATTCCCTACTGCAATGTAATCAGATGGATCTAGACTTAACTTATTTTCAAAGGGTCTCAAAAATGGTATCTCAAACTTATGTTGTTTCAATAAAGCCTGTAAATCCTGTCTCACATAACGTTGGGTTGTCTCCAAAGTAATCAACGGCCTTCCAATAAGTTCTCTTTGAATAGGAGTAAAAGGTGTCTGAACTCCATTTTTATCTGTGACTTTCAAGTCAGATCGGCTCCATGGTGTTGGCTTAATGGAGCCAGATGAACATTCCACTAAATCTTCTAGTTTTCTCAACTTACATCTGATTCTAAATTTTTGACCGGGGAGACAAACAAAAGGAAACCCTCCCTCATCAGGGTGAGCACATCCTATCAATGGTAATCTAAGGGTAAGCTTCTTAGGAATAGCATTACGTTGTATTTCTAAGGGACTTCCATCGTGACATCCTAATTCCTTTAAAATAAGAGCTTCCTGTGCCAAGGAACTTTGTAAATGAAACCAGCTATACAAGAAGTCTCCACTGAATTCCTGTAGCAAAAGCTGGTCCTGGTAGAATTGTATCTGTTCAAACAAGAAAGCACCAATACCCTGGGTATAGCCATATGTTTGACCCTGGGCGTCTGAGATTACAGATGAACTATTTTTGGGTGCTATAGTCAAAGGTAACCACGATGGTAATTCAACGACCAGGGAGGCATTAATCATGATATCTCCAAAGACTTCCATCTCCCATTCTATAGAGCGACCAAAGTCAATCATATTAAGAGGCTGTGTCTGTCTTGTTTCATCGATAGTAGCAGGCCATGTCTGAATATTGTAAGAAAATGGAACATGTGCTGATTTATCTGAACTCATAAAGTAAACATCTTTTCTACCTCTCGCCACAAGTTCTAATAAAGAACCTTCTGCAGAGGTATTTGGTCTGTCCATCTATTATATTTGAGCCTAGTATTTTAGATGATAATTATACGCTTAAAATAAAAGCTAAAATAGAATGGCGAAGAAAGATAAAAAGGCTGACCCGGCATTAAAGGAAAGACTTGAAAGAGAAGCTAAAGAAAGAGAAGACGCTCGTGCTGCAGCTGGAAATTCTAAACCCCATAAAACTGCCGCCCAAATGCGTGAAAGTGCAGAACGTAGAAAGAATAAAAATCTTAAAAGCAATCTTGCTAAGGCGGCTAGTGAAGTCGCTGCGCTTATGAATGTAGCTCGTGCTGCTGGAGCAGAGGCATCAGAAGCTGCTGCGGAGGCAAGTAGAGCTGCTGCGGAGGCAAGTAGAGCAGCCGCCGCCGCCCGTTTCGCATCAAGTAAAAACGCTTCTAGAAAACTAATAAGCTCCATGAAATATAAGGAACGTTTTCATAAGAATCGTCCACACCATGGTGAAAATCCTCTGTTTGGAGAAAGTAAAAGACTAGGAGGTGGGCGAAAAACACGGAAAAATAAATATTAAATTGCTAAAGATTAGAAGACGATCTAATTAGTTCGAAAACTAGAAAGAAATGGAACTAATACCTCATTCACTTCTCCCTTCGATAGACTTCTTGGTCCCACAGTATTTGACGGAAAGACGTGTTTGTTGACAAGTTCAATTAGTTTTTGCGTATATACAATATATATATCATCTAACTTAATAAAGTAATGTGACTGGATACTGAATGTTTCAGACCCAGTCAGATAACACGTGCCAGCCTTTCCACCTACTCTTCTAAATGCAATATGGTATTGTTCAGTTCCCTTAACATAGTGAAACCCAGTTTCTCTTACAAGATCTAGCTTCAGTCTATCGGTATCCTTTTTTTCCCAAACCTGAAAGACACATGGGACATCATAAGCTACCTTATTAACCTCAAAGGAATCCTTGGGTATCTCTTTTTCCAGAATACAATGGAACTTAGACGGAAATGCCCTCGACATAGATGGTTTAACGAAAGACTTTGGTAAGATAAATGCTATGATGGTAGCGTATTTGGCTGCATGTTGAATGAATGCCTTTGCTAGAGATCCCTGTTTACCGAAGGGTGGGTTACCAAAGAAGACACGTTTATTTTGAGAAGTGGGCTCCCAAGTTAAGAAATCCCCTTGTATGATACCTTCCATCTTGGGTTCTAAATCAATACCAATCGACTTTATGGATCTCGGTAAGGCTTTCAGAAAGGATCCATTCCCTGCAGATGGTTCTATCCATTGATAGTCAGATGCCTCTGGGAATGTAGCAATAATGCTGTCAACACATTCCTTTGCTATAGAGGCCCTTGTATAATACTGGTCTTTGGTATTTGTTCTAAATTTGCCTGTATCCTGGGCCATACTGAATATTTCTCTATTCTAATATTCAACTTTATAGGTACGGTATACATCGTACCTGATACTATAAAAAATGAACTCTTCTTATTTCTCTTAAAAGGTACATGCGCCTCATTATAGTTGAATCACCAGCGAAATGCTCAAAAATCCAGGGGTTCTTAGGACCAGGGAACAAGGTAATCGCATCCATGGGTCATATCCGTGGTCTAGTTCCTGATTTAGAATCAGTGGGTATTCAGAAGAACTTTGAACCAACCTATGAATTCTCAAAGGAAAAGGCAAAGGCCATTGCTAATTTGAGAGCATGTGCTAAGGAAGCCGAAACCATTGTTCTATGTGCCGACGACGACCGTGAGGGAGAAGCCATTGCATATAGTGTAGCAGTTCTCTTGAAACTCAATCCTCTAACCAATCCTAGAGCGGCCTTTCGTGAGATAACGAAAGATGCGGTATGCAATGCAATCATGCGACCTCGCACGATTGACATGAACCGAGTGAACTCTCAACAAGCCAGAGCTATGTTGGATATGATGGTTGGCTTTACGATCTCACCTTTGCTATGGAAACATATTGGCGGTGGAACCGCTCTATCAGCGGGGCGTTGTCAGACACCTGCTCTACGCCTTGTCTGTGAAAGAGAGGCCGGTATAGAGGCATTCAAGTCAGAGTCATCCTGGGTCCTATCAGGTTCATTTGTGGTAAAAGGTCAGATTACTGGTAAGAATTCCATGTGGCCTGCTACAATGCTAGAGGAACTAGGTGATTCTGAGTCGGCCTTGAACTATATGGAAAATCACAGTACAGAGCCATCTGGAAAGATTCGTTCTGCCTTGACGAAGCCCTGGACGGAATCGCCACCTCAAGCTCTAATGACAAGCACTTTACAGCAACAAACTAGTAACTTGTATTCTTGTAATCCCAAGAGGACCATGCAAATCGCACAGAAACTCTATGAAGCTGGTCACATCACGTATATGAGAACTGACCAGACTTCTATGAGTGAGGAGGCGGTTCTACAAGCAAAGAAGACTGTAGAAGCCAGATGGGGAAAGCAGTACCTCGGTGAAATCAAGGCACAAGTAAAGGTTCAAGCTAAGAAAGCTGCAGCTACAGGGCAGCCAGCAGCACAAGAGGCACATGAGGCAATTAGACCTACACACTTTGAGAATTCCAACCTATCTGAGTCAGAAGACTGGTCTCCAACAGACAGAAAAATATACCATCTCATCTGGCTAAGAGCAATCCAGTCTATCATGGCTCAGGCAAAGGGAGAGGGTCGCACAGTAGTCTTTGACTTAGATGGAGATGACAATGAATTCCCATGGGAAGCCAAGTGGAAAAGAACCTTATTCCAAGGGTGGAAGATAGCAGATGAGAAAGATGCTCAAATCAAGGCTGCAGAAGATAAGGATGAAGAGGACGTTCAAGAGTCGGCTGAGGCTTTCTGGAAACTCGCTGAGGGTATCAAGGAGGGTCAAGGAGTTTCGTGGAAGACCTTGAATGCGAAACCAAAGGAATCCAAGCCCCAGGGGCGTTATACAGAGGCTACCTTAGTGCGTGACCTAGAGAAACGAGGTATTGGCAGACCGTCGACATTTGCCTCTCTGATTGCAACTATTGTAGATAAAACTTACGTAGAAATCAAGGATATGCCTGCGTCAGTTCAGAATTCCAAGACTTACACGTTGACTTCTCTGAACCAGTGGCCCCCTACTGAGGAAGTCTTTCAACTCAAGAAGGGTGGTGAGAAGGCCCGTATTATGCCAACTCCCCTAGGAACAAGTATTCTAGACTTTACCGTAAAGAACTTCCCAGACCTCTTTGCATTTGAATTTACTGCGTCAATGGAGGGTAGACTAGATAAGATAGCAGAGGGTGGTGAGCCCTGGAAGAAAGTTCTAGAGGACACGTGGAAGTCTTATAAGGACCGCTACGAAGGTCTGAAGGGGTCAAAGGCTACTGCTGCGGGACAAGGCGGTTCTAATCCTAGAAGAAAGGAATTCAGTGATGGTTTAGTGGCAGTAATGAGTGGAAAAGGACCTCTACTCTTGAGAGAAGACCCAGATGGTAATAAGGATAAGACAGTATTCTATGGATGGCCTCTAGGAAAACAGTTACAAAGCCTAACTGAAGAGGAGGCTAAGACCTTCATAGAAAACATAGGAAAACAAAGAGCTGGATCTGAACTCGGTGAATTCAATGGAAATCCAATAGTAAAAAAGAAAGGACCATATGGTCATTACGCAGAGTGTAATGGAGTTCGAGTGAATTGTACAGAGGAGAATACTGTAGAAGAAATTATCACAAAACTAGAAGCAAAGAGTCAGGAAACTCCAGCGAGAACACTGGGACCCTTTCAAATTAGAACAGGACAATATGGACCTTATCTGATGAAAACCGATACCCCTAAGGGTAAGAAGCCAGTCTGTGTATCTATTCCTAAGGGAACAGATGTAGAGAACCTAACTGCGCAACAGGCAGGAGAAATCTTCGAGGAGGGCGCAAAGGCTAAGGCGAAAGGGGGGTTCAGGAAATTTAAGAAGACCTAAGTGCCAGTAACACACAATACAGTTCCTGCGTAACCACCAGGTATACTTACTGATTTAAGAATGGATGAAGAATTAGCAGTTGCTTCTGCTACTTTTGATAGGATATCACCCTGTTTCTTAATCAATGTATTTTGCTGTTCAATAAGGAGAAGTAGAGAGGAATTAGTAGCATTCATCTTTTTCATCTCTTGAAGGATACTGATGAGGTGCAGGTTGGTTTCAACCTGATACTCTGAGACATCAGCCATTTCTATGATTAGAAAATAAATATGGTGAGTTCAATTTTATAAAATTGAACAAAAAATCTAGTATACTATAGTATCAAAGATGTTTCGTATTGTATGGAAGTCAAAGGTAAGCCAGCTTTCAGGAAACGGGCAATATAATCTCAGTGAAAAAGAGGCAAAGGAGCAGGTAGAGGCTCTAGCCAAGGAGTTCCCGCTGTCTACCTATTGGATTGAGTGTGAGCCCCCACCTTCTCTGAAGTTGAAGGGGCATCGGTGCTCCTATGGTGACCTGACATTCATTGCCTCTAAGTCGCCTGAGGCTTCACCTGCTTAGGCTTCTTCTCCTTCACCTTTCCCCCCGCAGCCACAGTGGCTGCATCTTTTTGTTCCTTCAACTTCTTACGCTTATGACACCAGGCCCAGAAATCCTTGGTGCCATATTCGGGCATAGGTCCGATGTCACCCTCTTGAATAGGGAGGGTCTTCACCTTTTGCCGTGCAGCGTTTACGGCTAGTTGAGTAGTCCATTCGTCATCGCCACGAAAGTAGCAGTCGAGGCTAGCCTTGGTCTCTCCACACCGCTCCCAGAACTCATCAAATTCCTTCTTTTCTTGAACGAGTTCATCCTGATACCACTTAATATGCTCGTCAGTGATAGGCATATTATTAACAAGGCAATACTCTCGCACTGCCTCGAAGGCCTCTATAGCCTTAGTTACATAGGTGCCAGGAGCAGGAGGGGGAGGGATTGTGAATTGTTTCTTGAGTCTGATGATGGTCTTCTTCTTGACTTGAACTGGCGTAGAAACTGGTTCTATAGACTGAGGAACAAATGGCGTTCCAAGCCTGATGATTGTCCGCTTCTTGACTGGAAGAGCCACAGGTACGGCCACAGGCACAGGTACGGCCACAGGTACGGCCACAGGTTCTTCTAGAGGATTCTTCTTGAGTCTGAGTATGATTCTTGGCATCTTGGTTACTGCTATTGAATAGCAGTAAGCATCAATTTTATTCAATTACCTAAACTCTCGATACTCTCTAGAGTAGATGGATAGACTAAGCAAATCAATCAGAGATCTAGAAGCCCTTCTTTTACCTAATATAAGTCAACAAGAAGATCAGCAAATTCGTGCGGAAATAGCGTTACTAAAAGAAGAATACAAAAAATTAGAGGCCGTTGCGACAGAGGCCAGATTAGGTGTTTCTTTTTATGGTTCTTACTTTACGACCAGTCAATGACAATGTAAGAATGGTCAAGAGCACGGTCTACGAAGGGTAGGACTGCATCATCTAACTTCGCAACATCATACATCTTCCCATCCTTTGCCTGACAGAGCAAGGTATGAGAAACTGCGCAGTCAGGAAACAAGCTACGAAGCCCAGCCAGAATATCAGACATGTTGTTGATATGAAAGGTATTATATAGTGGATTTGATAGACGCTGCTTCTCGAGAGATTCACGCTGGGTCATTATATTCCTGCTTGCACGGACATCAAATATATTCCTGCTTGCACGGATATCAAATGGAACATAGTTATGGGTTGGTATCTTGAAGTTAAAACTAGAGGCGATAGAAGTAGAGGCAATATTAACTGCATCTGCATAAATCTCCTCTACAATCTTCTTAATCTGACCCTGGCGAAGTTCCTCCTCCTTCTGAGACTTGAGTTCCTGCATCATGGCGCGACTAAACGGAGTAGGCTGATACATCTTTGGTGCTCAAAATGGTGAAGCCAGTCGTTTCAATTTTACTTGATATAGTATAATATCTCAAGTAAAAAAAGACAGAGACCAATTCAATAATAGTGAATTGTGGGTTGCTGTGTGGTCTCTTTATGGTTAAGCACCATGGGCTGATAATAATAGATGTTGCTGTGTGGTGCCTATTCCTGAATTATCAGGAATTCATGAATTGGAGGGCCTATTTCTAATTCTCAGGCACCATAAGACAGGAAGCAAATTATCATATTCACAGAAGAACGTGGGTGTTGCTGTGCGCTTCCTTATGATCCATATAGCAGGTTATAAGGCGATCAACTCTTATAACCAGTTCCAGGGGACAACTACATATAATAGTTGTTGCTGTGGGTCCCCTTATTGATCTTTATTAAGGAATATAAGGTCGATCACCTCTCATATTCCTATACAGGGAGCAATAACTTTATAAAGTGTGTTGCTGTGTGCTCCCTTGACTTCACACTAGCCAATCAGGCAGGCAGGTGAGTCAATTTTTTCAGGCCCCGTTAGCTGGCCTATTTACCTCTTAATCAGAGTGCTTTAGGTGAACCTCCTTTACAAAGTATTGGATCTTGTAGTCACAGAAGTTGGCAACCATGGTCCCACGAGCCTCCTTGGCCTTCTTAAGACAGTAGTCATCTTCCATCTTAGCCATATAATACTCAGGATCCACTGACTGCCACTGAGGATTTTCCTTGCGGAACTCGATATTCATGTCTCGAACCTTGTTTACCACGTGACCAAGAGCCTCCTCAAATGAAGTACATAAGACATCCCAGACGTAATCCTCGGTATCGTGGATAATATAGTAGGGCATTTTGATACGAAAAAAGGTATTTTATTTGGTTTTCAATTTTATTTGTCTTTTTATGAGACTAGGCATTAGCTGCGTAGTAGGCGCGGACCTTCTGGCGCACCAGCTCGTAGCGCTCGTCATAGAGCTGGATGCGAAGCGCCTCCTCAGGGGTCATCTCCACGACACCCTTCGTCTGAAGCACCTTGAACAGGCTCGGCGACCAGCCAGAGAGCATGACCACGCCAGGGGTCGTAGCAGTAGCGTGGAAGTCCTGGCACGTCGCCGCGATGTTCCAGATGACGATGGTGGGCATCTTGAGCCCCTGGCCCTCACCCCACATGTCCTCGCCGGCACGCTTGAAGGCCTCACGGATCACCTCGACATGCGTCTGCCATCCCGCAGTCTTGACCACATTACGGTAGGAGTTGCCAGTGTAGTAGTTGTGCTCGCTAGAACCGCACGCCTGGTCCCAAGCCATGTCCGTCAGGACAATGAGGTTCTCAGGCTCGTGGCCAGGCTTAACCCACATCGCCTTGCACTGCCCCAGGACGAGATCCATGGCCTTCTGGAAGTCCGTGGAGGTGCCCTGGCTCATTGAGTGGGGGTCAAAGGACTTCAGCTTGGCGATGAGGTCTGTGGTCTCAGGTAGCGTGTACATACGTGGCGTGGAGTCAAAGGTCAGGAAGGTGTTCTTGAACTCCTCCGTAGTGACCTCGGAGATCAGCAGGCCGAGGGCCATGCTGACCCAGTAGGGCGTGTCACCGTTCGTGCCAGAGGACTGCATTGAGCCACTGAAGTCGCACATGGCGATAGAGCGACCAAGGCCACCACCCTCCTTAGCCTTCTCAACCATGGCAGACCAGACACCGCGAAGGTGATCAAGCTCAGCCTCACGATCCGTATCATCCTGGTCGATCTCGTACTCTGAGTCACCCTCGTGGTACCACTTAGAAGAACGCTCAGCATGCTTAAGAAGCTTCACTGCCTTCTTAACGATCTCGTGAGGGAAGAGGGTGTCGGCACCCTTGGCCTTCACCTCACCCTTGGCCGTCTTCGAGAAGTGTTCCTGGAAGTGCTCGCGGCAGGCCATGCGCACGGGGTCGTCAGGGTGGCGCAGAACACCCTTAGGGGCAACCTGGCCCTTCATTGTAGTTCCCTTCTCGTTCAAGAAAGCCTTGACATACTTCTTGACGGCGCGCCCAGGGACAGAGCCAGGGACGATCTCCTCCCAGTCCTTGGCGCACATCTGAACCTCAACGGTCTGGAGGAACTTGTTGACTGCGGAGACACGCTTCCTATAGAGCTTCATGCGGCTGCCGTGCATCATGGTGCCATGCACAAGCTCACAGGCCATCTCGATCACATGGGGTTGACCCTCGCGAGGAAGCCACTTCGCTAAGAGGGAGACCTTGGGCTTCTTTGCCTGAGCAAATGGCTCCTCGCCACCCCAGCCTGCCACCTCGTTGGCCTGGGATGCCTTGTAGGCAGTGATAGCCGCCTCATCCTTGGCAAACTGCTGAGCCACAATCTGCCTGACACGAATGATGCAATCGATGGGAAGCTTGAAGAGGTCGTGCCAGCAGCCGTATTCAGGCACGAGATCGAGGAGGTTCAGCGTTACATCACGGGTCTTAGGATCCTTGAGGAGAGCCTCGAAGATGTGCTTCGAGGCGTCGCGTTCACCCTTGCCACCACGGATATCGCGGGTCTGGAAGGCGAGAACGATGAGCTGCTCGATTGCCTCTGACTTGCCTTCAGACAGCTCCGTGATACTCTTCACAGCGGCCTCCACCGTGGTCGGTGAAATGCCACGCGTGAGGAGCGCACTCAGTGAAACCATCTTCTCACCCGCACCATTGAACGCGTTCGCAGAGTAGACATCAGAGCCCTTTGCGCCAATCATTGTTGCCATCTTGTATACCAGTAAAAAAGGGGCTTGTATTCAATTTTTACCACAGCAAATTTTATCTTTTATTTTAGTTCTTATACGCTGACGGCTAGATTTACGCATATGCCGCCGCGAGATCCTTCTGGTCAGCCGTGCGGAGCCACGCGCGGACCTGGGACTCAGAGCAATGGAGCTGCTTGGCTGTGTAGGTAAGCCAGCGACTTGTGGCCTGCGCACGGCGCTCAGCAATAGGGAGGGAAGGGTACTCATCTGTCACCTCTGAAAGAAACGCGTGATACCAGTTCGTCCACTGGGCCCAGAACTTCCCCTGAGAAGGACCTGAACTAGACGTAACTACAGGCGCAGCCACAGGCACAGGCACAGCAGTCTGTGCGAGGCTGTAGCGAGTAAACGAAAGCGGACCGCGGAGGGCGAGGAGAGACTGGGCAGCAGCGGAAACAGATGCAGACTTCTGACCACGAGTGTAAACCATTTGGTGTATGATTTACTGATGGGCATGGCAGCAGTCAATTTTTAAGGTTGCCTCAGCCACTGGACCAATATGCTCATTTGGATCTTCAATAATCTGAATCCACCAGATATTCCCTCTATCACAAGTAACCCGAATAAACCGCTCACCCCTAGCAATCTCAGATTGAACTCCATTAAGCAGACGTCTACAAGTTTCTGATTCATCAGAAGGAATACAGATGGTATAGGCCTCTTTTAATGTCTCATAATGTTGCCATTTCAGTGTATTTGTTCCACCATTCAAGGCAACGTGTTGGACAACTCTATAGAAGACCATGGTGATACAAAAAATCAGGCAGGATATAGTATCAATTTTTATTGATTAATTGAAGAAGATGCATGGCTATCTTCATCAGTAGAATCATAATCAAAGCCAAACATATCAACTGCCTGGTTCCATGTTATCTTCTTCATAAGATATGGCTCTGGCTGATGAAGAGAGTTTGCGGTATTCTGCTCAAGATACTGTAGAAGGTTTCCTACACCATTAATCCTGCGAACAGACTTACAGTTCAAGTGAATAAGATCTTCCTGCTCATCCTCAGGAACATCCTCCAACTTGATAACATAGAAGATACGAGTGGCCTCGGGGCTAGCCTGTGTCTTAAGAACAAAGTAGACCATTATGTTAACTATTTAACACTTAAGTTACCGATCAATTTTACCAAGTAAAATTGACCAGTAGCCTACCAGTACCCCCTAGTACACCCAGATACAGAATGGACATGACAGATAGTCAGCTTATTCAGTCTGTAATAAGAATGGAAGAGCTTGTTTCAGCCCTCGCGCAAGATGTCAGTCGCCTTACCGCAGATATTGTTAAGAGCCAGCAGTCTAATACCGAGGCAGAGTTAATGGAGCGATTTATCCCGTGCTCTGATGAGGAGTGTGATAAGGTCATGCGGTTCCTGTTCAATCTTCAGAGCAGTGGAATCACTAATATGGTGGCAGTAGACGATTGTATCCAGAAGCGCTTTTGCTTTACGAAGGCAAAATCACAGGAGTATCTATTCTATTATATCGATAATTACATTGAGCTAAAAGAGCAGTATTCTAAGAGAAAGGATGATAGCGTAGATACATCAAGTGTATCTACAAATGGTACTAAGAAGCGTAAGGGCCCTAAGCCGTATGCAGAGATGACACCTGAAGAGCTTGCTGAGGCGAAGGGGAAGGCGCAAGCACGGTCTAAGTCGAAGACAGAGAAAGTAGAAGAGCCCGTATCGTCCCTGGAAGCCCCTGTAGTTGCTCGCAAGCGAACGGTTATTCGGCTAAAAAAGGCTGAGGCTCCAGGGCAGGAGTCGCAAGAGCCAAAGCCTAAGGGTGTTCTTATATGGAACGCCTTTATTAATACAGTAAGGGCTGAGATGATGCAGGGCACTGAAGAGGAGCCCTCTTACAATGAAGTTATGAAGAAGGCCCAGGAATTGAAGGAGGCTGACCCAATTTCATATAAACTGTTTAGTGATAACTGGGCTGTCTAAGTTAAATCATTTAGAAGAGTTGTAGCAGTTCTATAAAGTTCGGTATTTTGAAACGGAACAGAGTACCACCCTGGATTTAAGGCAGCCCTTAGAGCAACTGGATTACGTGATTCAATGGCAGAAGAGAGTTGCGTTAAGGCATCTTTTACCAGGGCTTCGTCACGTTTTTCCATTGATAGTCGATGATCTAATCTTTTTTTAAGAATGGTAAGCAATTCGGAGCAATGTGGTGAAACTGCGAGAGAAATAATTTCCGTTAGAATATCTATTTGCTTCTGGCAATCCTGGCCAAGATGATTCATAAGTTCAGTTTCAATCTTAAAAGATTCATCTGTGTCTTCATTTTTAGAAGATTTTAAGCTGAGAAAGTTTTCTAAGATAGGTCCAATGCTGACAATTGATCCTCCACCAGCCATAGATCTATAGTAAGGTACTAGCTTCATGCTACGCCATGAATTCCAGAAGTTAGTCGAGCCTTCACGTCTAGCATTATCTTGTTCCCTAAGCAAAACCCAACCCTCATAATCAATCGCAATTGCCTGAAGAGTAGAGAGTGTAAAAGTGAAACTATGTCCGCTGTGGTTATCTGAAGCCATGGCACTAAATACCGTCTTAGGAATATGGTCATATTCACCAAGTGTCCTACAGGTATCTTCAAGTAAACGCTCCTGTTCTACATACAACCAGGCGTCAACCATATCTGAACAAGCATTATTAACTCCGTTTATAGCATTCTGAATATAGGTCCTTTCATGAATATCTAATATACATGAAATATCGTATGGGCGATGAAACATACTCTATAAAAAATATTATATATTACTCAATTTTTCTACCTCTTGTTCTTCTTTTTCTTTGTGTAAGAAACAAGCGTCCAACCCGCATTGTTTCCATCCCAAATATCAGGCCCACTCTTAGCATTACGTGTCTCAAGAGCTTGGTGAGGGGGCATCTTCTTCGACCTCGTGTTATCCATATTTAGAGGCGAATTCGTCTTGTCCATACCTTTCTATTATCTAGCGAGTTTGTCAATTTTTATAGCTAACCATGGCGCCTAAGTGTATCCAGATACTGGCGTTTAGAGATTTTACCTTGTAGAGACAGGATCGAGCGACTACCAATTAACATATCAGGTGTATAGCTACTTGGCATGAAGAGTTTCGTATACGTGATTGGATCTGTATTAAGAAATACATCTACGGACATCTGAGCCCTGTTTGCAAGAAGTTCGATTGCCTTCCCGTGATTAATACGTCCCTCCAGGGGGGCATGTTCTGCTCGCGCTAAGGCTTTTACGAAATTAACTGCTCTTGGAGAAGGCCAGAAGTCATGTGTATAATTAAACGAATAACGTTTGTCTCGAGGAGTAGAGAGGGGTTCAAGAGTATCAATAGGATTAGAAGGGGGTTCTGATTTCTCGGAGATTTCAGGAACTGTCTCAGAAGAATTAAGAAGATCCGTGGAAGAATTAATTTCAATAGAGAAAGTTGAAGTGTCTGTAAAAGAAGATGAGGACTCGATGAAATAGACAATACTAACGGTTGTAACAAGGATGAGGGTAAGGATAGCATGTACTTCAAGGTTAGTGAACATCGAGTATAGTTAATGACTCGATATTTAATAAATCAATTTTTGACAAAAAAATACCGACGGCGGGGCTCGAACCCGCGACCCTGTGGTGAACTCTTTTGAAGTTAAAAGCCACATGCTCTACCAACTGAGCTACGCCGATTAATTACCCTAAGTGGGGATCGAACCCACAATCTTCAGCTTACATTGTATTTCTACGAAATAGAAGGCTGACGCGTTATCCATTGCGCTACTAGGGCATAAAACATTAACAGTGATAGCAGGACTTGAACCTGCGCAGGAGAACCTAACAGATTTCTAGTCTGTCGCCTTCTAAAGCCAGGACCCAAAGGACCCCAGTAACCACTCGGCCATATCACTTCACAACTAACATACGTGGCGAGGGCCCACTCAATTTTTGTGGCGCCCCATTTTTTATCTTAGATCACAGTGCTAAGAGGATGGCAGTTGATATTTGATGGCATATCCTCCTCGGGGTTCATAACTACCTTCTGCCAGATTCCAGCACTCTTCTCAATCCAGACACCAGGAGGCAAAGTGACCTGCTTTGGGCCCGCCTTCATGATTGTCTTAATTAGATGCATGCGAAGGGTCGACTGGATCTTTGTGGCAGCCATGTGCTTCACCTGAGTGCGTGAGAGGCCGATGACAGACTTAATAAACTTCTCACGCTTCAGGGCGTCGGCGAGCGCCTTCTTAGCATCATCCATCTGAGACTTGGCCTGGTCGGCATCAAATTTGTTATCAAGAAGGTCAGCATAAAGCAAGCGATCCTGGTAACCGCGCCAGCACGCCTTAATCAAATTAGCAGCGTAGAGCTGGACCTCCTCAATCGGGTTGAGGAACTTGTATTTGTCAAAGCGCTGCCGCGCGCGCTCCTGTGCTGCGAGCTCGTCAAGCGTAGGCTCGTCATCCTCGTCGTCGGTCATCATGTCATCCTCATCCTCCTCATCTTCATCGACAGGCTCAGGCATCTTCTCGAACTCGTTGGCCTCGTGCCTACAAATTGGGCAGTTCGCGTGCACACCCTGGTAATTCTGCTTGTCAAACCATGTGGTCAGACAGGAGAAGTGAAAGGGGTGGGAGCAGGAAAGCTCGACCTTGCCCGTAGCAGATGTGATTTCATTGTAGCAGATAGAGCACTCCATTTTGTATGCTATCTGGTGATGCGATTGTTTGACTGAAGTTTTATTTCAATTTTATACAAGGGCAACACGTAACAGAAACCTCTTGGACCTGAATTAGTTTCTTAAACTTCTTAAATTTCTCAAGTTCACCAAGGATTTCACTAGGTGCTATCAGAACTTCCTGTTTCTTATAGCGTTCAAGGCGGCTCTGAATACAATTACAAGTATCCCAGTGTTTAATATTTGTACTCTTAAGAACAGTATGGATACGCTCGTATTCCTTATATATATACTCTTTAAAAACAAAAAGAACTTCGTCTAGGTCATCATAGTCGTCTATATGAACTAGATGTGCGTAGACACCTATTAGAATTCTAAATGAGGCAGCTTCAAGCTGTTCGTCTAACAACTTAATACCCTTTCCCCGAATAACGTGTCTCATATTCTATTTTATGAACGAGCCTTTAATTCTTCCTGATACAAGGCAACCCACTCTTTAGGAGCCTTGTTCATGTGTGTTATAAGGTCATCTATCGAAATAGAAGACTTCATAGAGTTCCATCTCTCCCTATCACATATGTGACAAAGCCCCGAGTAGAGCTTCACTGGATCCTGTTGGTCGTCCTTAAAACAAGGGTAACAGATTTGCTCTAGAATACAGTATTTATAGATAGCTGCCATTTGTTCCATGCTACTTTAGTGGAAACTCGCGATGTCAATTTTTGTTAGAAGAATGGTTTATGCCTATTCTTATCAAGTTCCTTTCCCTTTCTAATAACCTCGTCAACTCTCCTTGCGTGCCGATTATCTCTTTCTTCGGCATAATGTATCATAGTATAGGCTGGCCCTAGATGACCCTTTGGAGTTACCCTAGGAGGCCTAGTTAACTTACAAAGTTCTTCAAAAGACATATCAGGCAACGATTGAGGGTCCTCCTTTCGCTGTTCCTCCAAAGGCAGTGGCTTGTTATTCAAGCCATCCATATAGGATTGAATTAAGATACAGCTTCGCTCAATATCGTCCATGTCTATTATCGGGTTCTTTTCTCGACAGTCTTTAATGCGCTGACACAGCTCACCAAAGAGTGTTTCTAGAATTTCGTCCATCTGCTATTGCTATAAAAAATGGAACCCTGTATTTCATTTTTTAGTGTTCTAGGCGCAATCAGAGCAGACGGGCTGACCAGTGCCCTCGAAGTCTGGCATCAGTTCATTGCAGTGATAACAATGCTCCTCAATCTTAGAACCGATATTCTGAACAGCCTCCCTGAGAACATCAATGTCCACGTTTGCCCAGTCCTCGAGGGCGTGTGCGAAGTCGTTGATTACCTTGGTCCTGTAGTAAGCGGGGATACACATAACTGAGCGACCTACGTAGAGAAAGAGATCCTTGATTGAGGCACTAAAGTGAAGACCCAGGTGCTCCTTGAGAAGAAGGCAAGCAGCCTTCTTATCCCAATTGTGAAGAGGTGGATTGAGCATATACTCGTCGAGTTGCTCGTCAAGCAACTTCTTCAAGTTATACTCTGCCAGCCTGAGCTCCTCCAAAATCTGGTGGAACAACTGTGACCAATAATACTTATCCTCCTTATCATACTGGAGGCCAATGGGCTCCTTCTGCTCGTGCTCATCCATCTCGGCCTTCAAGTCGCAGTAGACCTGGGTTGCGAAATCAAGCTGAGACATGGTAATAGTACTGGAAAAAGGTGGGTTTGTGTGTGTCAATTTTTTTAAGCATGAGCCTTCGCACGGAGCCGCTTACGCATTGCCTTCTTCTCAAGAAAGGCCTGAAGGCCTAACTCCTTCTCTGCGAGTTTCTCGGGACTCAGTATCTTCTTCACCTTCTGAGCCTTCGCCTTGGCCTGGGCCTTGCGATCCTCTACAAAGGCAGAGAACTTGTTCTTGTTCGCCTTAATAGTCTGCTCGCGGTTGTTCATTTTTGCTTCTTTCGATAGTTATCAAAGGGAATCAAATGGAAATCAATTTTTTACAATAGCGTCTTAAGAGTGGCAGCCACAGACTGGATAATCGCAGGAGGTACCGCGTTACCAACCTGTGTTACCTGGTCCTTCTTAGTTCCTGTCAAAATGAACTTAGAAGGGAACCCCTGGACCTGCTTGAGTTCATCGGGTAGAAGAGTGCGACAATAGGCAAGACCACTCGGCTTTCTAAGACCCACTAGCAATCTCGGCTGATGGTCATATGTACAGATAATCGTCTTACAGGGTCTGTTCACATCTACAATTTCAGAGTGAATAGGGCTTACACGCTTCGAACAACTCAAGAGGTCCTGGTTTGACTTTAAGACAACGTAGGGATGAGGAGTTCCAGTTGGTGGGGTAGCCTCGTCAATAGGTAGGGCGAAATCCGAGAAATCATCTGGAACAGCAGGCTCTGGAATAAGATGGGCTCCCTCCATAGAATTTGAGACAAAGGTAGCCAAGGTAGTTCTAGGAAGCGTCTGACCATGGGCTGCCACAGATGCCCAGAAGTTCTCTGGGACAACGGGCTTTGCGTTCGTGCGCCAGGTATCCCAGCCAACCAGGATAACACGCTTTCTCTTCTGAGGAACACCAAAGTCAGTAGCCTCCACCTGTTGGTAATACATCTGATATCCTGCGTCCTTGAATTCATTACAGATTACATCTAAGACAAGTGGATCCGTTTCATTTGGCCCCGTCTTCATCGTCTGAATTCCAGTTACATTCTCGCCAATAACGAACTGGGGTCTGACTGCCTTGGCTACACGAAGAAACTGTCTGAACATCTGATTTCTAGGATCGGCTGCATCTTTCTTACCCGCCTTTGAGAATCCCTGGCAAGGAAAACCTGCGAAGACAATATGAACCTTTCCCTTGTAAGGAGTAAAGACAGTATCAGGAACCTTTGTTATATCTGAGTTCACGCCATCCTTCAAGAGAACTGATTCAGGGAAATTCGCAAGGTGGGTATCTATGGCGAATTTCTTGAATTCATTGAAGGCCACGACCTTGAAACCAGCCTGTTCTAGACCAAGGGTATCTCCACCACATCCTGAAAATAGGGAAATCGCTTGAAGTGGTTGGGACATTTCTATACACCGGGTGCAGTATAAAGTGCAGTCAAATTTTGGACCATCTTAAAAAAGAGATTTCGACCCGCTTGTCTTTATTACTTGAGATCTACACGAAGGCAACTGAACCCAGCACCCTTCCCCCAGCGAAGAATACCACCAAATGTAAAGTCATCTGAACACTTGAACTCAAAGAGGATATCCTTTGCCTTCGTAATGAGAACGTCATTAATAGTGCCAATGGTAAACTTAGGGCTCCATGCGAGATTGAAGTTTCCATCGTCGAGGCTACCACAGATGGTGAGCCAGTAATCCTTCTGCTCAAGGGCCTGATTAGCAATAGGGAGCACCTCCTTGATAAGCTGTTGCTTAACCTCCTGTGTAACCTCAAGAGCCTCAATAACGGGCTCACGCTCATCGAGAAGAGATGAACGGTGTCCACGTATGGCGCGGACCTTCTGCTTAAGCTCGTTTCCAAAGTCAGAACGGGGGTCAGCCTGAACACAGCAATCCTGCTTGAACCAGTCCTCAAAAGATGGCGTAGGGGCTACGATGCCAAACTCAGTCTTGAGGGAACCAGATGCGATGTGGATATCGTAGTGCTTCTTCGCATAGTCCTTAGCGATAGAATACTTGTCACATCCACCATTGTGGAACTGAACTCCAGCAGTCCATGGCTTCTCGTCAGCCTTGATTGCGCGGAAAGTCTTAGAACCCTTGTGCTCAACGTGCTTCCAGGCCTCTTCTCCTGTCTTAGAGCGAACTAGAATGTCAAAGTCATAATGGGTGCCACGACTAGAACCCTGGCGATCCCTGGCATCAAGAATTTCACAGTCAAACTTCTCCTTGAAGGTAGCCAGGAAGCGTTGACCAGTTTGGTTCTTAGTGTGAATGGCGGCGATGATAAAATTAATATCCTCTGTTTCATTTGCGGCGGCAGTCTCCTTGGTGCGTGTAGACATTTTCAGACACTTGTATGTGAAAAAATGTATACTTATATGCGTCAATTTTTAATGGTTAGCGGCGACGACCACAGAGGCAGGCCCAGCAGTCAGCGAAGTCATTGTCCTCCTCTGCCTCTTCCTCATCAACTGGCTGAAGGGGCTTCTCTTCCTCATCATTGTCATCCTCATCCTCGTCAGCCTCGTCCTCCTCTTCCTCCTCTTCGTCGTCGTCATCTTCCTCCTCAGACACCTCAAGATCGGCCTGGATTTCCTCAGCTACCTCAGCCGCCGCCACCGCTTTCTCAGCCCTCTTAGCGATTCTCTCAGCGAGAAGGTCCTTCATATTCTCACTCTCGTCAAGGATATTGCGAACTCTTCTTGAAATCTGACTCATTCTATCAAGGAACTCGACGTCCATTTCTATACTAGTACGTGAAAACATGTAGCATTCAACTTTTTCGGCAAGTCAGTTAGCTCGATAGCCGGGTTAATCCATAGCAAGAGGAGACGCAGGCAAAGATGGTAAACTAGAGATAGCATCAAATGGATCTACAAGACCCATCTCGCAAGCATCATAGTAAAGACACCCCCCATAGTCCATGTGGGCCAGCTGGTTTGGCTGGTTCTCCTTACAGCCCCAGCACAAGACATAATTTTTCTGTCCCTCAACAGGTTCCTCAACGTCTAGCATAGTCTCCCACTGGGTGACCGTCAAGATAGAATTGCCAACCGGTGCCTGTTCAGTAATAGGAACAAGAGGTGCCCACATGGCATGGAAGCTACTATGACATGTATCACAGTTCTTCTTCAGACTGTCAGGTGTAGGCTCCAGGGTCTTGAGCCATTCCTTACGAGCCTTCCATAACCTAGAAGCCTTTCTGCGAGCCTGAGCATATTTCAGGGTAGGCCAGACATGCCAGACGGACTTGAGGTATGTTGTGAAATCGGGTGCTTCCTGGTTCTGAATGAATATCTTCTCGTGTTCTGTGAGTGCCATAGTGTGATACTGGGGTTAGGCGGCAGTAAAAAATCAATTTTACCCTTTTGTCTTTTGTTTACATGTTTTACTAGTGAGAATCCTAATAGACATAGACCTCACCGCACAGAGGAAGGGACATGCGCCAGGAAACCTCGCTGTCAAATGTCCGCTTTGTCAGATAGCGCTTATTGCCAACGTAGTAGCAGTCACCACCACCCTCCGTAATAGCCTTGACCTGGTAGACGCCATCCTTAGTCACAATGGCTAGGCGGTAGGTCTCGGCATCGTCAGATGATATCCACTTAAGCGTCGTGCCAATCGAGCGCGTCGGCAAGAACTTTAGCCAGCTCTGAGTCTCCAACTCTGCCGAGCGACGACCCAGTTCAGCCCAACTCTCGTTCACCTGAAGCTCGTTCAGGGGGATAAGAGGGGGGAGGTCATCGAACTCGTGCTCCTCGATTGTATTAGTGGGCGCAATAGGAATAAACTCCTCCTGCTCGTCACCGTTCGCCAGGATCAGCCAGTCTGCGAGCCACATCTGCTCCCAGTGGTCATGCCCCCAGACCTTGGTAACAAGGGAATTGCCCTGGGTCAGAACCGTGCAGCACTCCGTGCCATTCGCATAAGATAGCTTGGTGCCAGGGATGTAAGTGCTCATTCTGTGTGTATACAAAATACGGGCCAAGCCCGTTTCAATTTTTTTGATTTTAGTTTTACTCTGTGAGGTAGAGGTTGCGCATTGTGTCACTGTGGTTCTTCCAGTACTCTGCGCGCTTGACAGGTGGTGCCGCGTTACAGATTTCCAGGATGCGCTTCTTGGAAGCCATTACTATATCTGCAACATCGCGAAACAGACAGTATGCCTCGTGCTCCTCCTTTTCCTGGATAGCTATCAAGAACTCGCGAGAGGCGCGCTTGAACTGGTCAGTCTCCGCTTCATTGTAAACACCATCGTCGCGGAGGTTACAGAAGGTTCGCCGTTTGTCCTCCAGCTCCATCGTAAGCCAGAGGGACGTCTCGCTTCGTTCCTTCACGCTAAGGTAGTTTTTCGGCAACTTGCTCTTCACCTCAATGACCTGCTGGGTGATATCAATCTCAGCCGCATACATATTCACCAGGTCCATGTTTTTCGCTTTTGTCGCGGCTTTGAGCTTGGCCATAAAGAAGTCAATCCGTGTCTGGTCATAGACGGTGTGCTTGTCGTGAACAATACTGTCAATTTGCATCTTTGCTTGGGGTACTAAAAAATAGGGTTTTCACCCCGTTCAATTTTGTTACCGGTATTGGTGACTGTGTTGGCGCATAATGTCGCGCATCTCGTCGCCGTGGTCGCCACCACACTCTGACTCCATTGAGCCACAGAAGGTACACACGCTGTCAGGCGGGTATTCGTCCTTCTCGTGATAATGCTGCTCGGCATCATTGATGACCTTGCGAAGCGCAAGAGCCTCCTCCTTGTCCTGGAGCCTGATGAAGCAGGCCGCACCCACGTCATAGGGTTTCGCGTGGATGTAGTAGAGATTGCCCTCAGCGTCGGCGGCGCCTTTAATCTGCACGCGCTCCCATGAGTTTAACTCATTCTCGCGGCACGCGCACACCGAGAGCTTGTGATCACCAAAGGTGTGCTTCTCCTCCTTGATGGTGCCCGTGGCGTCAGGGCGGAAGAGCGTGACCGTGTAGCCGATACCGTCAAAGGAGACACTGGGCGAAGACATCTTGGATTACTTGGATTACTTCTTGGGGGGGGTACTAAAAAAGAGGCTAGTGGTGATTTCAATTTTTTCCAGCTTAGTCAGACAGCATACGAGAGACCTGCTCAAGAGTTAGGCCCGACTCCTTGAACCTCTGCTTCAAGAGTGCCATGACCATCGACTGGCGCTTGGCCTCAATGGCCTCCGTGGAGATACCAAAGGTATCCTTGATGTAAGAGGCTGAGTTGTAGACAGGAATGCCATTAGCCTCTAGGAAGTTATATTTGGACATCTTAGCGTCGGCAGCGTCATACTCATCCTTGAGAACCGCGTAGACCACTGAGAACCCAGGATAGGCAAGCTCGATGGCCTTCTTGTAACTCGAATACTCAGAGAGAAGCGAGTCAGCACTCTCAGTGTTATTGAACGACTTGCCCTTGGAGTTGAAGGCGAAGATCTTCTTGTCTCCATCATGCTTACAGAAGATATCGACCTTGTGGGTCTTGCGGGCCCCCTTGGCTGCCTGAAGATTAAGGGTAATAGGCTTTCCATGAGAGACCTCTGAGAAGCGAGCTGTGTCTCGGATGACCTGAAAGAGCAGATCCTCCCAGATGTTCCCCTCGCAGATCTTGGTTCCGTGAACGACGCGGCCTAGGCTCTGAAGTGCAGCGTAAGACATTCTTGGCAGGTTGTTATACTAAAAAAATAGGATAGTTGGTCACCTTCAATTTTTGTTTCAGTCGAAGAAGTGCGTGACGTCCTTCTTGATGTTGTGGCCGGTGCCGGTTGTCAGCTCAATCTTGAACGGACGGGGGAAGCCACAGCAGGGGTAGGACCTGCCGTCGTCGGCAAAATAGTAGATGACTGGCTCTCGGTCAAAGTTGGCGTAATCAACCTCAACCTTGTAGTAAAGAGCCCGTGCGTGGTCTGTCACGTGAAAGAGCCCAAAAGGAAAGCGCACAGTGAGCTCCTTGAGCTTGAGCGCGTCCGTCTTGGCTTCTGGGGAGAGTCGCTTGGAAAGCTTTGCCTCCACGTGCTTCAGGGGCTCCAGGCGAAGCCAGAGGTCGCGCTCCTCTGCCGTGTCGAAGGTCATCGTGGAGAACTTGCGCATCTTGTTTGGTTTCTTGTTCGACTTGGGTTGCTTCTTGGGGGGTACTAAAAAATAGCGTGGCCTCCTATTCAATTTTATTCAACTTGCGAACGCGCTCTGGTGGCCCACCTGCGAGACGTGGCGAATGAAGGGCACCTCCGAAATGAGAGCAAGCACCTCACGGCCCTCGGCGCGGAGCTCGTCAGCCTGCTCGATCGATATGTGCTCGTAGAGCTCCATGTCCTCATCAATCCACTGAGTGATGTTCTCAAGGAAGTTCTCCTTGCGACCCGTGGTGTACATGAGGACGATGTGGTTCTTGGGGTCCTTGAACCACGCGAAGAGTTTCTTGAGTAGCCTGAATGCCTTCAGCGCGTTGGGCGCCGCGAAGCCATTCTCGAGTCGGCCGAGGCTGAAGAGGAGCGCTGGCGCAACGGAGTGGTAGGAGGCGTGAGAGATCTTGAACTGGTGCTTGATGGCGTAGTCCTTAGGGAACTTCTTGTATACGCGCTCATCCTTCTTGAGGACCTCGTTCCACTGCAGGCGTGAGAGGGGGTCGAGGAAGCGGTTGATCTCCCACTGGAGCATGTCCTGGGGGAGGGCGGTGAAGACAGACATCTTGCTTGCTCTTATCGGTGCTTACTAAGCGGTGAGCTGACCGAACCAATTTTTGCGTACTTGACGACCCTCTGGGTCCAGACACTGGAAGAGGGATGCACTCTCATTGTTTCACCCTTAAGAACCCATCCGTCCTCCTGGTGCTTCTTAATCAGATCAACCAGCGACTTCTCTGGCGTTGAGAAAGGTGTGGGGAGTTCTCCAATCAGAACCTTCCAGCCTATTACCTTGGACATCTTGTACGTGAAAAAAGTTGGCTCGCCACCACTCAACTTTTTACTGTTATAAAGCCCTGTATACCCTTGGGTTGCTAGCCCGTGACGTATGCCCCTACCGCGCATATGTCGCTCATCTCCTCCGGAATGCCCAGGCCCTATTGCTAAGACCAGACCCACCTAGACTTACGTCCAAGTGCTGATTCACCCCTCACGCGGTTGAGACGTCGCACCAACAGAGACTGTGCTCTGCCGGTCAGATCAGATTATCCACTGTCACAATGACTAGGAATGTCTGTCCTAGGCTCGTCAAGCTTGGCCAGAGGATGCCTCCTCCAACTCCGAATGACATATCGCCCTAATAGCTCAGATGAGAGAAGTTAAGACTACTCTCATCTGATTGTGTGGCCCCGCCCCTCCTACGCGGGAACCTGTCGCTACCTTGAGTAGCGTCCATTTCCTAGTGGCTCAGCCACCTTGCACTTACCATACCAGTGAGCTCTGCTTTCAATTTTTTCAAGTCGGCTAAATGAGAATCAGAGTGAAGAACCAGAGTAAGTTAATGGTCTGGTTCTTCACTCTGGTTGTATTCTTGGAGCCATGTAAGCGTTGGCGTACATGAAAAAGAGTAGCGCTTACGGTCGCTTGCTCTTTCCCGTCTTTTATTGGTTTTAGGGGTTTATTCTTTTTTATTTGGTTTTGGTTTTTAGAACTCGGGCTCATCGGCGAGCACCGCCTTGCTCCCGTCGACCTTGCCGTTGGCGAGCAGGATGCCCGCGTAGGCGCCCTTCTCGCCGTCGGCGTCCTTGAGCCAGAGCCAGTTGCCCTCGTTCCAGACGCCATCGCCCTCCTCATCAAGGTGGCCGATGCGCAGGTAGGACACGCCCTTGGGGCTGGTCCACGAGATGAGCGCGTCGTCGGCGGCGTCAACCGAGACGACGTCCTTGTCCTCCTCAACAGAGACACCCTCCTCCTCGACGACCGCGTCGTCGACCACCGCGGGCTCGGCGACGACGACGGGCGCGGACTTGGCGGCCTTAGTCGCAGCGCGCTTGACGGCTGCGGCCTTCTTGGCCTCCTCCGTCATGGGCTTGCGCCCCTTCTTGGGCTTGGCCTCTGACGCCTCGCTGGCCACTGCGCTCTCGGCCATGGACGCGTCGTCGGCCACCGAAGCCGCGCGCGAGCCCTTGGGGTGGTCGAGCTCGTGCTTGGCCTTGAAGGCGAGCCACTCCTCCTCGTGGGCCTTCTTGTAGTCCTTGAGCCACGAGAGGTGCGCGCCCACCTTCGCCATCTTCTCGGGCACCGGGTCGCCCGCGTTGGCGCGGCCGAGCTTCACGGCGTCCTGGTCGGCCGTGTAGAGGACCTTTCCCGCCTTGCAGTCCTCGATGCGCTTGGCGATGTAGGCCTCGATGTCCGCCTTGTGCTCCTCCTTCTTGAGCACCGTCCACTCAGACCAGGCGGTGGTCTGGCCCGCGTTGGCGCGGGGCTTCTTGTCGGCCTTCTCGGCCTTGGTCTTGGACGTCTTGGACTGGCTGGCCACGGCCCCCTCGCCCAGCTGGGCGCCGATGCTCGTGCAGATGGCCTGGAGGCGGGTGTAGTCGGCACGAGAGATCTGGATCATGTCGGTCATTCTGGCGTGTGTCGTGTGTAGGCTTGTCGTGTGTAGTCGTGTGTCGGGGTGCTGGCCAAACCAGGCCCCTTCCGAATCAATTTTTTCGAGCCTCTGGGACCCCCCCCAAAAAATCAATTTCAGAGGGGCTACTCTGGCAAATTGACTGGGCCAGAGGGCCCTAGAGGCCATTCAATTTCGGCCTAAAATTGCTCTGTTTCAATTCAATTTTAAGAGAAAATTGAATAGGGGTCAGTCAATTTTAAGAGGAAATTGAATTGCTCTGGAATCAATTTTCGGCCGAAATTAAGGCCTCTGGAAATTGAATTGAATCCAGAGACATGCTCTGGCCCCAAAAATTGATTCCAGAGGCCGAAAAAGGCCGAAAAAATTGAATCCAGATGTGCCTAGATGTATAGGCACCACGAACGACAAGCAAGACAACGACACACGACACACGACACACGACTTTACACGACAAACGACGACCATGGTCTACGACAACCGCATCAACACGACGTTCAAGAGCTGGGACCCCGAGAGCGCGGAGGACCTGGACAACGGGCCCTGCGGGCGCGGGTGCCACCCGCAGGCGTGCCTCGACGAGTTCAACGGCTACACGGTGTGGCAGTGCTCGCACGGGAGCTGGTTCGTGAAGCAGGAGTGCGGGGACGTCTCGCCCTACATGAGCCACCACCACAGCGTCTGCCCCGGCGAGTGCTCGCAGCACCCGCTCCTCACGGGCGCCGTGCTCGAGATGACGCAGCGCATGCGCGCGTCGGGCCCCTCGTGCACCACGTGGGGCGACATGCAGTGGGAGGACGAGAACGCCGAGCGCGCGCGCGAGACGCCGACGCAGACGGCCTCGCGCCTCGCCGCGGAGGCGGAGCACGAGCGCAAGGGCAAGGCGGCGGTGGTGAACTACCTCGTCCACCGCAAGGAGGAGAAGTGGACGAAGGGCGGCGAGATGAAGTTCCGCGTGCCGCGCCCCTGTAAGTATGCGACGCTCTACGCGAACCGCACGTGCTCGGACTGCGGCGCGAAGGTGCCCGAGGGCGCGACGGTGTGCAAGGCGATGAAGGGCCACCGCGTCTGCGACCAGGAGTTCGCGGGGTGCTGGAACCACGAGCAGACGCACACGTGCATCTACGTCCACCCCGACGAGCCGCAGTGGGCCGACGCCTGCTCTGGTGCGCTCTGCTACGACCGCCAGGCGCAGGTCTTCCACATGCGCGGGCAGGAGCCGCCGCAGGTCAACCGCTTCGTCGCGGCCGCGCGCCAGGAGGGCGTGCGCATGCGCCAGGACGACCGGCGCCCGTCGCGCCACGAGGAGCGCCCGCGCTACGGTGGCGGCGGCGCGGCGGGAGGGCGCTCGGTCCAGGACGGGTGGGAGCAGACGGGCGGCCGCGCGCGGCGCGGGTAGGGAGGGGGTCAGCGGCGTCTGACGGGACCAGTGGCATCTGGTGGGGGATAAAAACTAAACCAAACAAAAACGGGGGAGAGTAAGCGACGGTAAGCGCTGCTCTTTTTCCAGTACTCGAGATGTTCTGGTTTCTCCTAGAGCGCTCTCGATTCAATTTTTCGGAGGCCCGATTGGCGCTCGAAAAAATTGAATGCGGGACGCCATGGTATGGGAGGCACCCGAGCTAGCAGGAGCAAGGGCGGGCGTGGGGGTAAGAGGCTATGGAGACCCGCTGAGTTTCGCCCAGGAGACCACGACGGGTGTGCGCGGAGGTAGGAGCGGCATCTAAACTGAGAGGACGTGCCATGTTAGCGATAAGCGGTTGGGTACGACTGGTGTGTGCGATTATGAAGAAGGTGGGGCACACATCCATTCAGTGTTTGAGGGCACTGGATGCGGCTACTAAGTAGCACAAAGCAATCTCACGGGCGTAGCAATAAGCGGACGGCTACGACGAAGTGTTGCGGGGGGGGCAACGCTAGAATGAACCAAAAACAAGAGGCCATTGGCTTCTTGTTTTTTGTCTTTTACTCACTCCCACCCCCACTCATCGGATATCTTCACCAGCCCGAAGTCAGAGAGCTCAGTGCCAGAGCCAGTCTCCAGATCGTATAGGTAGAAGACCTCGTCTTGCTTGACGATGAACTGGATCTCGAGAGAGCCCTTATCCGACTGGTTGAAATTGACCACTGCGCCATAGGGTTGCTTCTTGTAGTCAAGGTAGCGGACGAGTTGCCAGTGGTGCTCAGGAGCAATAGGCTTAGAGACAGCCTTGAGCTCGAAGATGAAGGGGAGATAGCTCAGAAGGGCAACGTCGAGGCGCTGAGAGTGACCGCCACCCACGGGGCGTCCCTTATACAGAATAGGCATGGTCTCCTCTGAAACGTAGCGGATGCCGGCCTCCTGGAGTTCGAAGCAGAGGGCCTGCTGATAGACACCCTCTACATGGCCCTTTCCCAGACCACCAGCTACCTCCTTACAGAGCTCAACAAGACGGCCGAACTTCTTCGTGACGTCTTCCGTGAGAATGATGGGGGTGGAGGTTTCCTCTTGGACACTCTGAGGCGGTGAGGCGTAGGTAGGGTTCTTACACTTGGGCTTGGTGTGACCCTCTTGTTTACAGTTGGAACAGACCATTTTGTTCTCACTTGGTGATGTGAGTAAGCAACGGCTAGTTCAAGTCAATTTTCACCAGTTTGAATTGAATCAGAGCCAGGCCTGTTCTTATTACTCTGGCTGTCCTCAATTCAATTTTTCCAGAGGTCAATTTGCCTCTGAAAAAATTGAATACGGTGCTCACAGGTATAGTGAGCACCCCCCGACACAGCAATCAACACACGACACACGACTTACAAGATGCCCAAGAAGACGAACATGTCCAAGCGCGTAGCCGTCGAGAACAAGAACAAGAAGGTGCTAGCGGGCGCGATGAACGGTGCCGAGGCGATTTTCGGTAAGGTGGTGAAGGCCCTGGGCAACTGCGCGTTCCAGGTGACCATTCAGGACCCCACGTCCAAGGTGTCGCGTGCCAAGACGGTGCAGGGTCTGATCCGCGGCTCCTTCAAGGGCGGAGCAAAGTCCGAAACCTTCCTGGCCGCCGGCATGTTCGTGATCCTGGCGCCCGCAGAGGAGCGCGCCCTGAGCCACGAGATCGTAGCCGTCGTCAACAAGAAGAAGGACCTGAAGGGGCTGATGGACGAGAAGCTGTTGCCCGAGTGCCTGATGGAGGGCGAGCGCGGCGTCGGCGACGACCTGTTTGACTACACAGGCGTTGAGGAGGAGGACGACGGCCTCACGAAGGAGGAGCGCAAGTCCCGTGAGCGCATCATGGCCGCGCAGGCAACAAAGAGCAACGTGATCGAGGGCGACGAGATCGACGTCGACGCGCTCTAAATAAACCAAATAAAAACGGGACTAGACCTACTCTTTTTCCAGTACAACTAAAATTGATAGAATAGAATTACCAGAGTATTACTATGGAGCAAGAGGCCCCCTCTGTTAATCTGGAGAAACCAAGTAACCCATACGAATACGATCACAGAGTTGAGACTTGTCCTTGTGGTATCTGCTGGCTCTCAAGATACCATAAGGCCACCTGGAAAAATTGAAAATAGAGTGGCCCGGTTTTTCCAGTACTAACCAAGACAATCAAGATGCTCATTTTCACCAAGACCGACAAGAACACCGTTATCACGGGCAAGACGTTCTACGCCAAGGAGGCTATCAAGGCCGCGGGTGGCAAGTGGGACCCTACTACGAACCGCTGGATCATCTCTGGCGATGTAAACCTCTGGGTTCTGAAGGGCATTGAGGAGGCTGCCAAGGACTCCCTTAAGAAGGAGAAGGACGACGCGGCGCAGGCGGCAGCCTTTGCGCGGAGCCCTGCTGGCATCGCTGCCGCAGTGGCGGAGGAGCGCAAGCACATATTGGCATGCCTCGCGCAGAAGAAGAAGGATGGCTCTTATAACTGGATCTGCTGTGAGAAGTGTGAGGTCATCGACTGGAAGCGGCAGCACACCTCATGCCAGGCATGCGTAGAGTGGGGTGGTCAGGGCTGGAACACGTTTCGCGTGCGCGGCTCGATCTATACGGGAGACTAAGTTATTTACTAACAATCTAGGGAACTACTCCTTTTTTAGTGTATACTAAAAATTGAGGTATCCTAAAGGATTTCTAGTATTCTTAGAAAGATGGATCTACTCTTCAATTTTATAGAGCAACAGTGTATGAAGTTCAATATAGACAAAAGTCATGGTGCCAAGCACGCGTGGGGAACGGCTATAAGGGCTATGCAGATTATTAAGACACTTGAGAACGTATCTGACCAAGAAGAGCGTGTAGCAATCTACGCCGCTGCTCTGCACGACATGTGTGATAGCAAGTATTGTCCAGTTGAAGAGGCTAGCGAAGATATTAAGAACTTCCTTCTGGATATTAAATGGATTCCAGAGGAAATTAATGCCGTTCTATCAATTATAACAACCATGAGTTATTCTAAACTCAAGAAAGGTGTTAAAGACGGTGTAATCCAGTATCCAGACCACGGGAAGTGGCAAATGGCATATGACGTAGCCAGAAATGCAGACCTTCTGGAGGGTTACATAGTAGCAAGATGTGTACTCTATAACATGCACATTTACCCTAAGAAAACAGAGAACGAGCATTGGGAAAGAGCAGAACAACTCTTTAATGAACGAATGTTTCTATATGCAAGCGAGGGCTGGATCAATTTGCCTGGGGCCCTAGCAATGGTACCTGCTCTTGAAAAAGAGGCTAGGCGCTGTCTTGCTAGAAGGTTAATGGATTGGCCAGAGCCTATTGTAAATTGAAAAAAAATTGATTCCCAATGGCCCTAGTTTGTATAGCACCCCCCAACACTCGACAACACTACAAGCGTTCAACATGTCTGCCATCCAGATGCTTATTGCGAACATCCAGAGCCTCAACGAGGTCGACCGCGCGCAGGTGCTCGGTCACTTCGCAAAGAACACCGTGATCCCCAAGGAGGTGGGTGTCACGAAGGACGCCGAGAAGAAGCAGAACGCCAACAAGGGCAAGCCCACATGCCACGGCGACTTCACCAAGAAGGTCCTCGAGGAGCACAAGGACGCCCTTGCAGCATACAAACTCGCGAACCCCCAACTCAAGGGCGCCCACCTCTCCTTTGTTGCAAACTACAAGAAGGACCACCCAGAGGAGTTCGCCACCTTCGAGGCAGCGTGGAAGCTCGCGCACCCGAAGGTCGAGCCCGTGGCCGAGACCAAGAACGAGGTCGAGGCGCCCAAGTCCGAGGCCGAGAGCGTCGACGCCAAGCCCAAGCGCATCATGACTGACGAGCAGAAGGCCAAGATGAAGGCTGGTCGCGACGCGGCAAAGGCCAAGAAGGAGGCCGACGCCGCGCGCGTGGTCGCAGTCAGCACGATGGCAGAGCTCATGGGCCATGGCGAGGTGCCTGACGAGATTGCTGTCCTGGCGGCGACGCCTGACCAGAAGCTCAAGAAGCGTGGGCCCAAGAAGCTCGAGGACATGACGGCCGAGGAGCGCACCGCCCACGACGCCAAGAAGGCTGAGCGCCAGGCCAAGAAGGCCTCAGGCGCAGCCATGGACAAGGCCGCGGGCAAGCCGACGGTTGACACTGACACGGGCTCAGAGGACAGCGCGCCACGCTCGGCCTCGCCCAAGCAGAAGGCCGAGTAAAAATAAAGAAAACAAAAGAAAAATAAAAAGAAAAGAACCCTTTTTTCATAGTAAAGTTGAGTAACGACTTAGGTACTTGCCTACTAACACAGAATGTCACAACAAGACTGGGACTTCTGTATGCACGTGATTTGGTTAAACCTATTCAGGTGCCTACCTCACCCTTCTTCATACAATAGGCGCGTGTATCCATCGGGTCTATAAAGAGGCAGTAAGTGAAAATCGAAAATTGAGTGTCGGTGGCGCCCTTTTTTCAAGTACCTTACAACTCTACAATGTCTTATGAGTCTGGCTCTCTGCTTTCTATCGGCGCTGGCGCAACACTTGAGCAGGTTCTTGTGCTGAGCGACGGTCGCGTTGCGACAAAGCTCTTCGCAGGCAAACCTGTTACCCAACGCGACATCCTGAACCTCTCGGACTGGCTTATGTTGGCTGATGGGCAGGAGGTTACTGTGCTACTCCCTCTGAACAAGGATTCTATGGCTACGCTTCCTCCTAGCCCCGTGCTTGAGCCCACAGTCTACCCCGTGGGCACCATGCTCCGCTGGATTAAGGATGACCAGAACAAGCGCATTGCCCTGGTCTTGAAGGACAGTGTGCTTCAGGTCAAGGAGGTAATCGCAGGAAGTATGACTATGAACAACTACACAATTGTCAAGCGCGCGTCTTTCAAGGATTTCGCTGAGTGGAAGGCCTCTCTCCCCGAGGGTGGCGCTATCACGGCTGAGGCCACGAAGCCCTGGGCCCCTACGATTGAGGAGAAGGCTAAGGCTCCGATTGTAGCCACGACAGATGCCGGCTACATCAGCGAGCTGACCAAGCGCTACCTCGTCCGCTCTAATCTTTGCCGGCAGTCTTCAATTAACGAGGGCATGGAGAGGTCGCGGAAGTATATGAAGGAGGAGATTGAGCGCTTCGCACGGGACACAAGTGTCGAGAATAACAATATCGGAAGCATATTGTCTCGTGCGGAGACGATTGTCCACTATGCGAAGTGGCTTAATCGCCAGGTCATTGGTGCGACAGGCAAGACGGCTGACGAGATGGGCGAGGTCACCTACGCCTTCCTCAACCGCTATAGGCAGAAGCTGTTTGCTTACAAGGGTGGTCTCAAGTATGAGATCTGCTCTAAGGCGAACATCATCGCACTTGCACCCAGTACTGAGGGCACTCGGTATCGCGGGAAGGCTCTGATTGGCGAGACATTCGCTGACCTCGGCATCGAGATGAAGGCTAACGGCAAGCCCCGCCTCGAGGTGAGCTACCACCGCCGCCGCATCGAGCTCTAAGTATCAAGGCTCTAGGAAATCAATGAAGTCAAGGTGAGATCTCTTTTTTATTTGGCTAGTTAAAATTGAGTTAATTCATACTAAAGTAGTAGGTATCCAGATGTCTAAGCAGCAACTAGCCGACCTTCAAAGTGAAATTTCTGAGCTGGTGTCTCCAGGAGAGCGGATGCTTCTAGAATATGAGATCCGCTTCTGGAAACAGAAGGCGTGGCGCGCAGAGCAACAGCGTGACCGTGCTCAGCTAGCACAGAAAGAGGCTGAAGATATTTCAGAGAAATATAAGGAAATTCCTCAAGAGACATTGGATCGCTTTGTTATTGAAGTTAAGCAGAGACAATTAAAAGATCTGAAGGAGGCTGCTTCAGTTCACATGTCTACAATTGGCCTTACGAATTTCCGTCGTCTTTGTTCCCAGGCAGATATCCTTGAAACTATCGAGGCCAAGATTAAGATGTGGAAGGGTGTTGTGGAAAACCATCAGGTCTATAAAATGGATGATAATGAGTATGATTAAAATTGACAGTAGTCAATGTATTATTTTTTTATACACGCAATGTCTATTACTCTGAGCCACGAGACATTTGTCAGCCTTTCTAAGACTTGCCGAGACGAAATTCTTCAAGCCTTTGCTACCTCCAATGATCCAATTCAGACAATCAAGGGCCACCTTGACGTTAAGGATAATACGGCCTTTGAGAGCGCAAGACTTACCTTTGGCAAGCCTCTTATTCTTCCTAAATATAACCACGATAAGAATGAGGCTACAGTAAAGGTAGCATCATCCTACCCAATTGCGAAACCTACAGACCTCTACAGTCTCGCTCCACTCTCAGTCCTCCACCGTATTTGTACGGACATTGACAGTAGCCTCTTCGTTAGCAACTTGAAGAGTGTTAGCTGGTCTAAGGGTAGTAAATTCCACCATATGGACTGGGATGTCAAGAGGCTTGTGATGGAGGTAAAGTTTCTCCAGCCTGCAACATCTGTACAAATTGATCAGGCGCTACCAAATATGGACCGTTACAGAGTTACGGCCATCCTTAGAGAGTTGAGGAAGCAGGGTATCTTGATTGTAAGCTGATAAAATTGAATTCATAGGGCTCATTGTATGCTGTATCAAGAGGAAGCAAATGGATCGCGATATCAAGACGAAACGCGACAAGAAGTCCGACAAAGCCAAGGAAAAGTTTGAAAAGACAGGCGGGTTCTCAAAGAAACATGTGCGCATATCTGAGGCTCTAGCGACAGCTGGGGCTGAGAAGGTTGCGTCTAAGAAGCAGGCTAAATCTCAGGGGAAGAAGTAGAACCTTTTTCCATGTCAGATTTGGAAACCATGCAAAAACTACTCGATATTGTTCTTACCCGGATTGAGGATGCCGAAGACCAACTTAAGGTACTAAAAGCAAAGAATAATCCTGCTCTTTCAGGAGAAATCCTTAAGGTTAAGAAGATACTTGCTGGGCAACAAAGAGCCAAGATAACTCTTATTCAGAGTATTCAGGAACTAACCCCTGGCTCGAATGTAATGACTATTTTTACTCCTCTTAAGGCTGGTGGCTTCCTCTCAAAACTTAAGAGCTTTTTTAGAAATTGAAAAAAATTGATTCCAATAGCCCCTAGTTTGTATATCACACCCCCTACAACCTAGAGCCTTTCAAAGATGTCCACGATCTCTATGACCAAGTCTGACGCGCAGTTTATCTTCAACCTGTTTGGTGGAATGCTGGAGAACACCTCTGGCTCTTCTGGCGTCAAGCTGAACAAGTCTGGCAAGCCGAAGAAGCAGAACTCCAACAAGGGTAAGCCCACCTGCCACGGTGACTTCGTGAAGATGATCTGTGAGAAGATGAAGGACGAGGTTGCCGAGTTCAAGTCTGCTAACCCTGACCAGAAGGGCGCGCACCTCGTCTTCGCTGCGAACTACAAGAAGGAGAACCCTGAGAAGTTCGCCTACTTCGAGGCCAAGTGGAAGGAGGATCACCCGAAGGATGCCGTGTCTAGCAATGCTTCTGTGGCTGATGATGCCGAGGTCGCGTCTGATGCCAGCGGTTCTGCGACAGAGAAGAAGAAGCGTGCGCCCATGAGCGACGAGCAGAAGGCCAAGATGAAGGCTGGTCGCGAGGCAGCCAAGGCCAAGAAGGACGCCGAGAAGGCTGGCCTGCCTGCGGCTGCGCCTGTGGTTACACCTGTGGTTGCACCTGTGGTTACACCTGTGGCCGAGGCCAAGAAGAAGGCTGTCAAGACGGCTAAGAAGGCTGATACAATCACGACGCCCGTGGTGGCACCCATCGAGGCTGCAGCACCCGAGCTTCTGCCTTTCAAGATGGGAGCAGTCACCTACCTGCGTAATGGCACCAAGCGCCCTGACGGCAACCACCTGTGGACCTCTGGCCACCTCTGGCAGTCGATCAAGGGCAAGAAGGGTGAGCACATCGGCGAGATCCAGGACAATGGCGAGATTGACGAGACGGCCTCGGAGCCTGTGGCGTAAGGTGAGCCTATGTCCAATATAAAAATACAATACGAAAAAGATCCCTTTTTTCATATTGTATTATGTAAAATTGAGCCTATGTAGTGATCATAAGGTTGGTATAGATACAATGCCATACTGCAATGCCTTCGACCGCTTCAACTCACCATGCCTCGCAGAAGTTCCTGACGGCTGTGATGTTTGTACACAGCACACATACTTCTACGGACCCCAGTGGTTCGATAGATTTCCCCTGGCACCTGAACCTAATTCACGGATGTTCTACTTCTCCGCAAGTTCGAAGGTAAAGGCTATCTATCAGAAGGCTATTCTGGAGCGCCGCGTAATTGTGAGTAGGGTCCACATTAAGGAACTTGAAGAGCATGTTCCTGTCCATGTGGGAGTAGACTACTATCTCTTATGCTGTATGCAAGATGACGTAGATCCTCTTTGTAGCCCCAAGTTCTTTACTCGAGCCATTAAGGAAATCCTGCGATGCCATGAGAATATGATCTACGATACTATTCGCGCGGATCCCGCTCTTCTAAGACGCTTCCTCGACCCTCTTCTAAATTCCAAGTACCGGTCTTTCAGTAACATGGTTTGCCACATCTTGTATTGCGCATATCGTATTAAGAATAACAACGCTTCTCAGAATATTGATGGCACGGTATCCCTTCTCCAGGAAATCAAAAACCATCCAAAGTTCAATTCCGAGTTTGTCTGGGAATACAGTATCTCAGAAGAACGTCTAGTAAATATGCTTATCTACAGCGAGACCACGCCCAACTCAGTACAAGAGAAAATCAAGAGGTTCTTTACAGATATGAGGTCTCTGCGGACTGCTGCGCATGAGAGGCAACGTGTTTCCTTTGAGCCAAAAAAAGAGGAGATCATGGCTTTGGCATGGAGCCCTCAGAGATTTGCGAACTGGTGTCTAGATACAGAGGAAATGGCGCGGATTCTTAGCTATTCAAAGTGGGATCTTACTGAGGGTCCTGCCACCACGAAGAACCAAAGAATGCTTCTCTAAAACACATGACGCTACAGTAATTTCCAGTATAAGAGACAGTCGATTGGGCGTGGCAGTGAGAACAACGGATTAGTTTCTCTTCCTTTTTTACCTTAGTCTTCCTAGGAGGAGTTACGATAGGTCGTTTACAAGGCATGCTTGGGTACTTAATAGATACGTAGATTTGTTATCAATTTTATAAAATTGAATGCTGTCTTAGCGAGTTGGTAAACATACCAACTCACTATATCATGTCTGCCAACGGAATTAAACTCGCACCTATGCGCATGGGAGACCTTGTTTCTACACAAAAGCCAACTAGCAAGTATATACCACTATCGAAGCGAACTGGTCCTGACAAGAAGCGCGTGGCCACTGTGGAAAAGATTGATATGAGTGACAAGAACTTTCCTAGCCTTGGTTCTGTGCCGACGAAAGTCCCTGGCTGGAGTAAGCATGTTCTTGACAAGCCAGAGGCGGTTGACAAGCCAGAGGCGGTTGACAAGCCAGATACTGGAGTGAAGGAGGTGTCTGAAAAAAAGGAGACACTAAGCGATAAAATCAAGGAGAAGATCCGACTTGATGCTATTGCAGAGGAGCTAGGTGCTACTAAGGACGAGCTAGACCCATGGAAGATGACTGACGCACAGCTTGATAAGTCTGGGTGGGTGCGTCTGCGTCTTGGTTCAGCGAAAGAGATTTGTATGAACGGGTTCACTAAGCAAGGGAAACCCTATGTTCCTGGTTTCATTGAAGAGGCAGACACTGGTATGAGTTTCGAGGAATACGTACATTACAAGAGGGGTTCAGATCTGCCTTCTTCCCTAAGGAAGAATAATACACCTGAACTTCTATATGACGAGTATAGCGAGGAGGAAGACGGTGAGTAAACTTATAGCCTCTGTATCATATCAGGGTTAAAATGTAAGATAATAGCAGTAAAGAAAATCATTCCTAAATAAATACCGATCTCTTTTATTTTTGATGTGCCGGCGAACGCATCAATCAGTATGTACGCAAGGCCCCAGATAGCAATCCACCAGAATTGTATTAAAGTTAATAGAAAAAGAACATTCGCGGTCTTAAGCATATCCTACTATAACCGGGAAATTCTTATTCACAGTACCTCCCTCTTAGAAAGCATCTTATCAAGGATATTCGTGATATTGATACGCTTGCAGAAGCTACGAAGATCCTTATTAGCTGAAAGAAATGACAGGCGAGAAACAGGTGTCCACATTGCCTCCATGACTTCCTTAGTATCTTCAGGAATAAGAGGAATGCGCCCTTCTACAAAGAAGACAAAGTAGGTTCCAGAACGAAAACGAATTTCGTCATCGGGCTGGACCCCCTTCAAATTAATACCAGTCTCCTCTCGGAGTTCGCGAATACAGGCTTCAATGGGGAGTTCTCTGTATTCACCATGGCCCTTAGGAAAGGACCACATCTCACTCTGGCGCCCCTTGATAACAACAGTTTCGTTGAACCGGTTAAGAAGAATGGCTCCATAGACATGGCTGTTGATACAATGTGATCGTGGGATATACGTTTGGAAGGCTCTCGGAAACGCCATCTTGGCGATTTTGGGTGCCTTTACTAGGTAAACTTATGCAGTCAATTTTTATCAACGGCTATAATCACGCTCAACATTGAACTTATGGTTCAACGGTTCGCACGACGCAGTGTCCTCATATGTCTCGCCTCCAGCTTCTGGATTACGTCTGCCTGGAGAATGACTTCTGGGCCTTCTTAGGGAATGTAGACTACTAGGCTCTAAACCCTTACCTGGCCATCTTACGGATTCAGGGTCCTCTTCATTGTATTCATCAATAGATTGGCGTTGGTGTCTCGCACGATATCTTACACTAGGGCCTCCACGGGTCCACTTTGTATCTTTTGGCTCTTCATATTGACCCATATACATTGTATTAGGGGTGATGGAAATACTTGGGTGCTCATGATGTTCTTCAAATGAAGCCCTTAAAGCAGCATTCTCAGACATAGCAGACTGTAACATTGCATTCTGCATAGCAGCATTCTGTATCATCATATATTCTGGAACAATATCTTGATTTGATTCATGGACACCGCGGGATAATGAGGCACCTGCAGCAGAACCTAAGAGGCTTCCAAAACCGGCTCCTAGAAACCCGCCTACTGCCGAAGTCAAAAAGCTATTCGGCTGATCAGAGGGCGTGGCAGCAGAGGCTGTTCCTGGGGTTGGGGAACTTTTCATAATCGAGGCGGCCGCCTCAGGGTGTTTATCTAGGAATTCAGCTGCAGCTCCAGGAGAGTTCTTCACTATACTTGCGCTGACAGCTGGATTGTTCTTTAGTATACTTGTTGCAGCAGATGGATTTGCCTTCAAAATAGACGTTGTCGCATCAGGATGATTTATGGCAATAGCCGTGGCAGCCATGGGGTGGTTTTTCATTAAATTGGCTACAGCAGCAGGATGTGTATTGACAATTGTCTTTGCTGCATCTGGATATGTCTTAATTAGCTTGGCTGAGGCTGCAGGATGATACTTTAATATTGCTGCCGCCGTATCAGGATAATCTTTCATTATCTTAGCAACAATAGCAGGATGTGTATTAATAAGCGTGGCAATTGAAGAGGGGTTCTCCTTGATAATCTTAGCAGCAGCTGCAGGATGTTGTGATGCTATCGCAATAGCAGCATCTGGGTGTTCCTTCATTAGTTTAGCTGCGGTTCCAGGATGACTACTAACTAAGGCTGTAGCAGCAGACGGATTTGTTTTCAATAGAGCAGCCACCGCTTCGGGTTTGCTCTTCGCTAAACTGTTCACGACAGAAGGATTTGTTTTAAGAATTTTAGCCGCGGCCGCCGGATGGCTTGCTAAGATAGATACAGCAGCAGAAGGATGGCTCTTCATCAAGTTAGCCGTTGCAGCGGGTTGAGACTTTACTAAAGATGCAGCGGCCGCAGGATTATTCTTGATTACACTTGCCGCCGCCGCCGGGTTTGTCTTTAACATATTCGCAGCAGCAGAGGGGTTTGACTTCATAGCCTTTGCGGCGGCGGCTGGATTAGACTTCATCAATTTCGCTGCGGCCTTAGGGTCTGTTTGCATAAGAGTAGCCTGGACAGCTGGGGACTTTGCCTCAGCTTTCTTTTGAAGTTGTTTTGTAATGGCTTTCTCAAGTTTCTTATCTTCATATTTCCGCTTGGTTTCTAAGAGTTTCTCTGCAGCCCGTTTCTTCTCAATCTTTAATTCTTGTTCTCTTTGCTTCTCTCTGCGCTTTTCAGCTTCACGTTCGCGTTGTCTTTCACGCTCAATTATCTTTTCTTTTTTAATCTTATCTTCCCGTTCCTTAGCAGCTTTTAAGGCAGCGGCTGTAGAACTTGGGGAATTCTTGAAGCCTTCATTAAGCAATACCATGCGGATTAGATAGACCGATACAAAAAAACAGAGAACTGTTCCTAATACCATTGTTTGTTGATTTACCATACTTATCTACATTAGGTTGCGTAAATCGTTACGTTAGTTCAACGTGAATTTATAAGAATAGAATCAAGCTGGGTAAAATTGACCACTACAGTGTAAGCCATTGGTTTACACCAAATAAGAGGCAATGTCACTCAACCCCGCGTGGCCAGGTGTTACCTACGCGAGGCACCAGGTTGAGGGCATTGAGTGGATGCTTAACCTGGAAGAGAATGGCTACGAGGTTCCTGACACACTTAACGTGGTCCGTGGGGGTATCCTCGGAGACGAAATGGGTCTCGGAAAGACCATCCAGTCAATCGCTCTTATTGTGAATGGAAAGGGGAAGAATACTCTGATTATTACTCCGCTGGCGGTGCGCGGACAGTGGGAGGAGGCTGTTTCGAAGTGTAAGGTGAATCTCTACACGGCAGAGAAGACTGGCTTTGTTCGCCATGGGCCCCTTCGACCCTTGGCAAAGAGCATCTATCTGGGCCACTATGACAAGCTTGTCTCTAGCCTTGAGCTTTTCCAGTCTGTAAAGTGGGACCGCATCATTCTTGACGAGGCGCATCGCATTCGCAATAGTAAGACTGTCACAGGCACAAGCGTCTTGAAGCTGAAGGCTAGTTATAAGTGGGCTCTTACTGCTACTCCTATTGTCAACAGCCTCGATGACGTAGTAGCGTATCTCAAATTTATCGGGTTCAAGGACATGGGTTCCGGCTGGTCTGACTCGTATAGGAAGTGGATTTCCCACATCTACATGGCGCGCACTTTGGACGAGGGAGAGGCTCCTGCTGGTCTGACTATGCCTCCTAATCCTACCTCTGAGACCCTCCACCTCGACTTTACCAACAAGGATGAGGAGGAGGTCTACAAGGGCATCCTCGACAATCTGGAAGCCAAGTGGCGATCTTCTCAGGCACTGAATGGGCGGGCATACCAACTCCAGAAGTTCGCTATGCTCCTCCGTCTGAGACAGGTCTCTGTGAATCCTCAGATCTACATTCGGGCGCGACAGAAGGAGTTGTTCGGCTGGACGGGTCCTGAGTTTCATCTACCTTCAAGGAAATTTGATGAGATTGCTAATCTCTTGAGGCAGGGTTACGAGGATGGTCAGGCAAATCGCTGGATTATCTTCTGCCAGTTCCATGATGAGATGGTTCTTCTTTCTGAGTTCCTACAGGCCTTTCCCTTCGTAGGTTCTGTTCTCCAGTATCACGGAGGTATGGGTACCAAGGAGCGCCAAGAGTCGCTCAATCAAAGTAAGTTGGCTTCTGATAATGGAAAGCAG
>Ga0136641_1000040_pt1 | contig 49259 bp, 37 predicted proteins | sample EliLak1302023Y_FD_115312 | JGI IMG/M metagenome (GOLD analysis project Ga0136641, IMG submission 115312) | Freshwater microbial communities from Elizabeth Lake, Yosemite National Park, California, USA - 13020-23Y | ecosystem: Environmental > Aquatic > Freshwater > Lake ...
TGTAAATATCTTCCGTATACAGGTATAAATTTAGCAAACCACCCAGCAAACATGCCTGTGGTGCCCACAGCTATAATGGCCCAATACACCCAGTTGAGAACAGCATCTGGAATCAAACTAAACACCCACTGAATCTGAACCATGATTATGCCTGTAGTATTTGCATGAAATGTTGGTAATGCTGTTGACGCTCAGTTAGACCCAATATGCCACCGTTGATTTTTTTGGTCATGGTGAGTATGTCGCCTGAATCTGCATACTGATTTAGGTTGTTGGTTTCCCAGAACCAGCAAGCTGATTGTATGGCACCTTCAAAGGTAGCTAGGAAATCTGGAATTTCTTCCACCGGAGTATCAATGCTTTCTGCAAACTTGGTGTAGTTTTGTTTGCCAGTCAACTGAATTAGTCCGCGTCCGCAGTAGCGATATCCATCACCTGAGGCTTCGTCACCGTTGCCCATGCGATTGGCATACGCACGATTGGCAATGGCTTCTTGATTATGAGCGTATTGTTGAGCCACGTCCGGTGTAAAATAGCGTGGCCATACCTTGCACAATGTTTCTGCACGATAGTTCAAGTTTTCTTTGAGAGCTTTGTATCCACCCGACTCATGTGCCGTTTGTGCCACAAACGCACCCACACGTTGTGGAGTGTTGATATCATAGTCGGGCAAAATCTTGGCCAACGCTTCGTGCCAGTGATCGATATAAGGGTTACCGGGCAACATTGCTGCCAGCTTGCTCACTGTGAAATCAAATGTAAAATCTGCCATTATGCTATCCTTTTAAGTGCCACAGCCCATGAGCCGTTTTCAAATACGAATGTATTGCCAATCTTATTGATGTTGTAGTTGCCTATGGTCTTGGTCAAGAACATAACTTCCGCCATGTCTTTGCCTTCCAATACAATAGGTCCCTTGATGCTGTTGTATACTTCTTGTTTTGTGCCACTATTTATAATGTCAAATGTAGTGGTGCCACTGTACTGGCGTTTAAAGGAAATTGATTCGTCCAATAGTTTGATATCGTTAGCGTAGCTACGGCTAAAAAATTCTTTAAAATTGTCCATTTTGTTTCGTTCCGCTGCTGCTTGATAGTCTACTTTGTTGCTGGGCACCAAGTCTTGTAAATTTTTCAGTGTTGCCTCATGACTTTTGAAATTTTTAAAATATCTAAATCTAAGACTGTCCATGCCAGTCAACTTGATTACTCCTTCTACTATTTCATAAATATTTTCCGCAATGTGCCTATTGCGTTCCATTTCTACAAATACCTTGTAGTCTCCGTTGTCAGTCTCTCCGGGAGTACAATCGGCATCCAGTATAAAACTGTAACCCATCTCAAAGAAATTTTCTAAATCCTTGGCAGCATCATCCTGTTCCACAGTGAAACTCAAGGTGACCACATCTTCGTCTCGACCAATTTTGCTTTTGTAATTGTCAATTTCAAAAACCTTCTTGACCAAGTTTCTTAGGTCATCCACCCTTAGGCTTTCGTTAATCATACAGGAGCTCCTGCTGCACCACCTGGCGCCGGCGGCGCTCCTCCACCAGTGGGAGCAGCTGGAGGTGGTGCTAAAGGTGCGGCTGGTGCTGGTCCAGTTGATTGGTCGGGACCACCTGGTGCTTGATTTTCATTTTTCATCTTGCTCATGTAGCCTTTGTATATGTCAAATGCTATTTTTTTTGGCATAGTAACCTCTACTATCCATATGGCCTTGCGATCTAGATGACCTTTCTTGGTACCAGGCCGCATGTCTTCTGGAACACGGATTTTTCTTGGTTGTAACAAATGGCTTTTTTGATAAGTTACCTTGCAGCCCATCTCAGTCAGCCGCTTGGCAGCTACAGGATTAGGCATCTTGTTGTGTTCCCACATGAAGCCAGCTGTGATCCAGTGACGATCTACCTTGGGCCCATATGCCAACTCGCCGTCTTGCCAGTTCTCGTACACATACATGTCTAGTTCCTCAAACACACGCTCCATGTCTTTCAACACAGCTAGGCTGCTATTGTTCTCGTAGAGTTGTTGTATGTTGCGTATTACATCTAAAATATCGTGGTGCATAATGCGTCCTGGGAAACTTGTATACTTATTTAGCTGGTTTTAAATCATAACATGCCAGTTTAAATTTTGTGCTATGTGTTAAATAATGTTGTAGGACCTCTGTAGTTATCATGGGCGGTCACTGCAAGTCCTATTTTAACCTTAAAGTAGGAGCAACTTTAATGAGTAAACAACGAGTGAAAAAGCGTTTTACATCAGAAGTTAATATCATTGATTTCCAGCCATATCTTCCGGCAAAAAAGCAACGAGTTCTCATCGAGGCTCGTAATGCAAATCAAAAACTTTATCTCAAAAAACTTTACGAAGAAACCACTAGCATTATCCTTGCTATTGGACCTGCTGGCACAGGCAAAACCATGCTGGCTGTACAGTTCGGGATCAAGCTGTTTCAGGAAGGTAAAGTTGATAGAATCGTGGTAACAAGACCCGCCGTGTCCGTAGATGAAGATTTGGGATTTTTGCCAGGTGACCTGAATGAAAAGATGGCACCTTGGACCAGACCCATATTTGATGTCTTGGGCGAATATTACCAGAAAAAAGAAATAGCAGGAATGCTAGAGGAAGGAGTGATTGAAATAAGTCCACTGGCCTACATGCGAGGCCGCACATTCAAAAATGCATATATAGTTGCAGACGAAATGCAAAATGCCACAGTGAATCAAATGAAAATGCTACTGACCCGACTGGGAGAAGGGTCCAAGATGGTAGTGACAGGAGATTTGGCACAAGCAGACCGTGTGAACGATAACGGATTGATTGACTTTTGTAATCTTTTAGAAGCTAAAGATTATTTAGAACACATTGATGTCGTTAGATTTGATACTAGAGACATAGAACGCCATAACGCTGTGAAGGAGGTGTTAGCAGTGTATGGAGATTAATACAAGGGCATGGTGCCCTGTGTATTACAAATGACTCAATCGTATCAAGGTAGCGGCAAGGTTGATTTCCGGGTCGCTTACCAGAGCATGATCAGCAAGGCCCTGCTTGATAATAAGTATGGCCTTGTCTGGATCTGCAAATAATTCACTATTATCGTACAACCAACGGAAAATTCCGTCCATTTCTTCAGGAAGAGCCTGACTACACAGCAGTTTTCTTGCCTTGGTTATTTCACCATTCTTGAATAAGTCCACCATTTGAAGTCTGTAGTCCGAACTGGAATCCACACTGTCTGCCCTGAGCAACGAGCCTGACATGCTGTGCATTTCCAAGTTGTTAATGGTCTTTCGCAGGTCTGGATATGTGGCTTTGACATAGGTATCTAGGGTATCAAGATCAAACTCAACATTTTCCTCCACAAGTATTGTGGCAACTCTAGCTGTAAACTCAGTCAAGTCAGTCTTTTCAATGGCCATCTTTTGACAACGGCTATGGATTGCGGGCAGGATCTTGTTGGGATAGTTGCAAGTTAAAATAAATCGCACACTGTTAGTATAGTCTTCCATCAAGTTACGCAGGGCGGGTTGTACACTGTTGGGATTCATGAAGTCAGCTTCGTCAATCAACACAATCTTGAAATCGCCGAATGGCATGGTCTGGCAAAATCCAATCAGCTTGTCAACCCATTCTACTTTTCTAGCTTCTTTTGATCCATTGCTGTACAGCACATCGGTATCTTGCACCCCTAATGCATTGATTAGGATTTTGGCAAGGGTTGTTTTACCAACACCCGCATTGCCGCTGAATAATAAATGCGGAATACTGCCTTCTTTGATCCAACTTTCGATAAGATTTTTTTGATTATTATCCTTGAACACATATCCTTCCAGTGTGTCAGGACGATATTTTTCGACCCATAATGGTTTCATTCTATTCCCCAAGTGTAAAAGTTAATTGTACAGGTGAAAACGGGCCTTGTCTATAGGCCCGATGTTCAATTGATTACTGTTGAAAACTTTGCGAGGCAAAAGAGGCCGGATCCACTGTGGCATGGGTCACTGTGCTGTGATTACCGTATATGATTTGATTTGGTTTTTCTTCAGCAACCATAAGGATGGCTTTGAGATCAGCGCGACGAATTGTGATCTCTGTACCATCGTCTTGTACCACAGTGACACCTCGTGTCCAACGACCGTGTTCCAGCAGGATCCATTCACCCACCTTCACATCTTGCTGTTGGGGGCCAACAGCCCAAACACGACTCCAACGACTTTTGACACCTTCACTTTTGCCGTCATCGCTCAAGATAACAAGGCCGCCAGCTGTGGTTTGTTCGCCAAAATCCATGTCAGTGACTAACACATTGTCACGGATTGGTATCAGTTTGCCAGTAACTTTGTTCATTTCTGTCCTTCTGATTTGGCTGGTTGGATGATTTTGCCGCCTGGTCCTAATTTGTCACCACGAGCATTTACATTGGCATTGCCCACTGCAATAGCCAATTCATTTTGCTGTACCAATCTGCCCATGTCAACTTCTTTGCCACGAGCTGTTCTATAAATCTGACGAGGTTGTTCTTTCATTGCGATCTCCTTTATATGATACTACTTATCTCAGGAATTCCTGCCAGTCTAAATTATATTTCACACTATCAATTTGATGCACACCCAGCAAGAACAACACAAAACTGGCCACGCTGGATCCTCTGCCCACACCCCATACTATGTCGTTGGAATTGCAAGTGTCTACAAAATGCTTGCACCACTGTAGTAGAGTCATCATTCCTCTTGCTTCAAATGCATCCATTTCGTCCATGACTCGATTGCGCTGTTCTTCGGTGGTGCAACGATCCAAGCACCATGACTCTACATCAAAATCTCTGTAGGATTCGGGCATGAACCAGTCGCTTTGCATGGCTGCATCAAAATCTTCAATAGTGATAGCATTTAATTGTTCGTTGAATCGTTGAAATGTGTATCCAGCCGCCTGCTCCAACTGAGCAATATCCTCGCTGTAGTCTACTGTGATGTCTTTGAGATTGGTTAGCTTGCCTTGATAAAGGACTTTGAATATGTCTAGAGAATTAAAGATGGGATTACCAAATTGATCAAGGCGCATAGCCTATAGTTTAGTTGACCTTAACAAGATTGTCAAGTGTTTTGTCTTTGGTATCCATCATTTTGGTCAACTGATTTCTACGGCGGTGGTCCAATTCCGTTTTCAAACTGTCCAACACCATGATCATTTGATGACGCACTTCGACATTGTGTGTCATGAAATACTTTCTGCTGAGATTCTGGATCTTTTGTTCAAGGTCAGCGTCTTTGAGTTCGCTGAGATCGGATAATAGAGGATGCATCAGAATTCGCCCACATTGCGTATCAAGATGCTGGCACCCGAATCGAAACTGAACACTTCTATTATCTGAAATTTGCCGTTGGCGGCTATGGTTATGGGTGTGAAGCCAGTGGCTGTTTTTACTGTGCCTGCGCTGTTGTTGTAACCCACAGTGTATGCTGCACCTGCATTGGATATGGCATTACGCTGATCTCCAACCAGTACCAAACGCATTGTGCTGTATAATCCAGTATAACCCAAACTGCTGGCTGCTACGGGCCAATTAACAAAACTAAAAATGGTATTTGCACTTACTGTGAATTTTTGCACCGGTCCGTTATTAAGGTTTACCTGTGCATTGCCTGCTGTAGGAGTGGTTATGCTGTTGTAGATTCCACTGAATTGTAAATAACTGCCATTTGTAATCACACTCTGCAAAAGGTTGTTCACGATGGGAGTAGGAGTTGCCGCTGTTAAACTGGATGAAAATATGCCATTGGTCTGCAAAGCAGTAATTTCAGTTTTAGCTGTTTGCAGGCCATTGGCAGTGGCAGTGAAGTTGTCTCTAAATCCCTGACTGTCGTTGTCCACGCCTACCACTGGATAAGTGGTTATGATTGCGGTGTAATTAATATTGCTCATAGTGTTATCCTGTTGTCCTTGAATACAAGGTATTTATCAGCGTAATAACCAGTCACTTGATTAATTATGTAGCGATCTATTTCATAATTGATTTGTGCAAATTCAAATCCGCTGTTGTTTATGTTTCTTATTATGTCATTGCCCTGACCCGCTTTGGCAAAACAAAGGGGAATGGCCAAAACATAATCCAGTTGATTCTTAGACCCTGTGGGTATGCTGCGCATCCACAATGGCAAATAGTTGCGCTCACTAGCTAGCCCTTGACCTGCACCATCAGTCCAAGTTTCAATGCTAGTGCGCCAATTAGAGATGCTGTTGGGGAAATATGTGTCTATATGGGAATTGCCAGCTTGATAACCCGAACTGTCCACGGTCAAACTGCTGAGAGGCTGATCCGTTAGATATGTTTCATCCGCTGTGATTAGGTTGGGATCCAAGCTGGGCAACAGCACCTTGCGTGGCAAGTGTTTGCCGTTAGGTTCCATGGCATCCAGCATCTGTATGTATATGGCCTCGTACACACTATTGCCGCTCACGGGATCAACGGCCACTGCTTTTTTCAAACTGCCAAATAGAAATCTCTTTCGCTTGTTGTTGAGTCCTATAGCACTAATATACACAGCTGCTTCCCTAGTTTCTATACCAGCATATATCAGCATCTGCAACTGGGTCTGAATGCCAAATTGAGGATCGTTGCTTCTGTATATGCTTGCGGGCGTGAATATGTTGGGATTATTAATGAAACTGTTGAATTTGCTTCTTTGACTGGCAATAAGAAATGGTTTTGCCACAATGTTGCTGTAGTTCACGATGTTCGGAGTAGAGATAGATATGACGAATTTTCTATCCACTTGATTGTAGTAGTATTGATCACTAGCGGTTACTGAGAACACAAATGATCTATCAAATGTAGTTGTGCTTTTATCAAATAAGGTTTGCGTCCCACTGGCTGTACTAGCAGGATCGTTTATGACTGTGCTAGCGCCCAAATGCGAGGTAAATGCATCGTAGGTAATCAATCCCAATTTACCAGTGGTGGGATTGTGAAATTGATTGATCTTGCCAATAATTTCACCGTCAGCATTTAGACTCAATCCCAATTTGGCCATTCTGGTTGTTTCACCGTCTGACATGGTGTATATGACCACACTGTCGGGGATATTGCTAGTGGCCAGCAAAGTCAAGGTGGTGTTGTAGTTGGCATCCACTGTGCCTAGATTGGCGGGTGTTTGCCATGTGATTATGCTGTTGATATCGCCTATTATGGTAATGGCAAAAGTTCTACTGCTGGCTACAACATCGCCTTTGTTGCCAGTCCTACTGGCCGTGATAGTGAACTGATAATTTTTAGTCAATGTTGGCGCGTAGGGAATAACGCCGTATATGTCACCTGTAGCTGGATCAAACTGGGTGCCGGTTGGAGTTAGGGACTTTGTGCCGATATAAAATGCTGTGGCATTGGGTAGGCTTTGTGTTAAGGCTGTGGCCAATGTCAATCTATATGTGCCCGACCCTAGATCGCTCACAGCGGCAATTAGATAAGTTGTGCCGTCTGCACCATCCAAGTAGTATTCAAAATTAATATAAAGCCCAGCTGCCAGCACAGTGCCCTGTGTCTTGATCTTTAGATTTGTGATAGTGAGATAGTTGCTATTGCCAACATTGTCTTGATTAGTTACTGCCAGTGTTTGTGCATAAATTTCTTGATTGGTGGTTTCCAGTCTAAATAGCACATCTAACGGATCATACAAAGCAATGGGCACTGTGAGATAATTATTGGCTCTAAATGTGCCCAAGTTGGAATCAGTTATCCATACTGGTTGTCTAATGTAACTGGCATCAGCACTAAACTGATCAGCCAAGCCGTTGAATGTGGTACTGTCAGCCCTAAACTCGTCATTGCCCACAACAAATATTCTGAATACTCGCTGAGCGATATTGAATCCGTCAGTCACAGTTACTCTGAATTGATAGTTCACATTTAGGGTGATTTGCTGTTGGGTGGGCACACTGTAATCAAATGTAATGCTGTCATAACTATAGTCGCTGTAGCCGTTAGTGGGCACACTGGCATAGTCGTAGCCTTTGTTGTCAAATATACTCTTGTCATAAGCACCACTGCCATCTGTGGGCACAATGCTGGGAGTGGGCAACACATAGCCTGATATGATGCCGCTGTCACTGAGAACAAGTCCGGGTGGTAGGTTGCCGCCGCGATTGTCAATACTGAATTTCAGTGTGCGACCTTCAGCGTTGAGTTCAGTGACCTGTATTTGATAGTTCACATAAGTGCCATCCAGCACATACATTTGATGTGCAGGTCCGATGTCCAATAAACCAGCTGGCTGATTAAACACGGGAAAATTTGGATTAATCACGCTGAGTTTAAATGTTCTATCACTGATCTGCGAGTCTCGAGTGGCCCTGATACAGAATTCATATGCATTGTTATTGGCCACAGTAAATGGACTGCCCACTATGTTGACACCTTTTAAAAACAGGCCCTTGGGCAAACTGCCTGAAATAATTGCGAGTGTGGCTGTGCCTAAAAGGGGCAAAGGTATAACTACTGACACTTCGCCAGCTAGCGTGCCAAGATTTGTTCCGGAAGGTTGAGTCCAGATATTCACAGCCATATTACACCAATTTGCCAAAATCCAGTTTGTTGTCTGGGGGGGCTATGAATGAATAGGCGGAACCAAAATCTGTAGGCCAAGATGTTGGTGTGGGACTAACAAAAGAGCCAAAATCCACATTGACTGTTTTGGTCAACAGTTCCAGCTGGCTGGCCAACAGTTGTATGTCATAGTTCCATATGCGTGTTTGAACTTGCGACCCTACTACTCCGTTGTACTCGCCAATGATATGGCCATTGAGATTGAGATTGTGCGTGAGAGTGGGCATGGGATCATTGGCCAAATTGGTATTGGCTACCAAATTAACAGCACTGTCACCCGTGGTTATAGTGATACTGGCATCACTGGTCAAGGTCCTGAATTCAAGATTTACACCATTTTTGTCCTTGAATAGGCCAGCACCCGGGCCTAGATTGACTCCGTTAACAATGCCACTGCTGCCATACAATTCCACAAAGTTTTTGTTTACTTTGTCAAAGGCAGTGCGCAAGTCGTCACCCGTGCCGTCGTTGGCATAGGTGCCTAGATTTACCTGTTGTATGGTCATGAAATGCTCCGTTTAGTATATTTAGCTGGTTTTAGATTTAGCTAGTCCCAGCGCATTCAATATGCATATATAGAACCATCCAATGTCAAATTCGAACCATTTACTACTAAATTTAGGACTTGCCGGATTCAAATGATGATTGTTGTGTAGTTCTTCACCGCCTATAAGTATACCAATCGGTGTTACATTACGACTGTGATCTCTAGTATCCCCGTTGCGATAGCCCCACCAGTGACCAATGCCGTTAATGAAGCCAGCAGCCCAAAACGGGATCCATATCATTTGTACGCCCCATACTAAAAAACCCCACAGCCCAAATAACAATAGGTCTATGACCAGCATTACAAGAATGCCGTGGCGGTGATATTTAGTATAGAACTTTTCTACACGGTCTTTGGGGGTACCCATGCCGTATTTGATAACCATGTTGGGATCTTTGGTGGCTTTGTGGTATAAACTCCACCCACCCAGTAGTAAACGTTTTATACCAAACATGTGAGGACTATGTGGATCACCTTCAACATCTGTATTTTGATGATGCTTGCGATGAACTGCCACCCACGCTTTTGTAGTCATTCCGGTTGTTAACCATAACCATAATCTGAAAAAATGGGAGATTACAGGATGGAATTCTACACCTCGATGTGCTTGACAGCGATGTAGGTATAGTGTAACACTGACAATGGTCAGGTGTGTGAATAATAAAGTAGTTAAAATAATTTTCATATGATCGCTTATCTCTAACATTAAGGGTTGGTAACCGCACTGATAAGCCAAAAATCATTGCTCATTTGTGTATTTTTGATCACATCGTAAGGCATGTAAAAGTAACCACGATCCCCCCAACCAGTGCCCCAACTGTTACGGCATATGAATCTACCGTTGGCTCGGCCTGCCACTGGCATGTTATCGTCATAGCCCACAATGGCCACAGCATGTCCACCCAACACTTGTTCAGTATTAACATCTGGATAAGGCATCATGCCAGTGGTGTTGTTGACGGTGCCTTCAAAACTTTCGTAAACTGTGAATCCCACTACAACTGGATTGCCAGCGGCCAAGGCATTTTTCACAGCAGCAAAATCAGCACAGCGTTGGTAGCCAGTTACTTTACGCTTTAGTGCATCGTTGTAAGCGGCAGTCGTGGGTTTGGTGGCAAATTTGTTTGTGACATATGGCCATAGGCTTTCTACAGGGGCACCTTTGGTATAGCACACCTTGATGCCATCGCGTATGTATGCACCAGCATCAAATCGCACTGAACCTTCCAACACACGCTCTTCATAGTAGATAAACAAGCGACTTACATCTAGGGCCTTGTTGCTTTTCTTACGGTCAATCAGTTCAATCAGCCCCGCAATGGCATTGCCAGTACATGATCCTATTTGTCCCTGTTCTTCAATGGCACTGGCATAGTTTCGCAGGTCAACTCTTGCAGCTAATGCAACTGGTTGCAGTTGATACATGTGATCTCTTGGATCAGGAGTATCTGGTAGCCAACGATACTTTCCTAGAAATTTAGGATTAAAGATCCCCGATACATCGATTGTTGATAAATTTACGCCTGCTGTTTTCATATTCGCTCCGTTAAGTTAGACACATTATGCTCCGGTACCGCTGTTCAATATCTTAAATGCTGCTGCTAATCTGTCTATGGCTTCTTGTATTGTTGTAGGTGCTGTACCCGACCAATCCGTAGATGTTGCAGGAGTGTATGAAACTGTGCCACCTGCAGGTAATGTTAACACACCATCTGTGCCAAAGTACCAACTATTGCCATTAGAAGCAAGTTTGATAGCACCAGATGATGCTATGGTTGGAGGATACGCTGGTGGTGGACTAAAACTAAGATTAGCAGTGTACCCCGCTGGGTTGTGATCGACATCTCTCAATACTATAGTAAGTGTGTAGCCAGGAATGCCATGGTCTGCTTCTGTAAATTCAAATGTTTGACCGTTGGCGTAACCAGCAACTAGACTGGGCAATGGATTGTCTGCCATCAGTACAACTTGACCATTTTGACTACATTGCCACTCTAGATGAAACGCCCAAGCAGGTCCTGTATACGATCCTGAACCCACTGTTCTGTGAGCCTCATCCAATACTGCGGTGAATGCTCTGGGCAACAGCAATGGTGTATTGATAGTTCCACTTCTATCAAATTCCCATTGTTGTACCGGAGATTGGTCAGTGTGTGTTGCTAGAAAAATACTACCGTCATATGCATTTAACGTCAACCCATCTGATCCAGGCTTTGAATCAATCTCACTGCCTTGTATTCCAAGTTGTGATCCGTTAGCTACAGGAAATGTAACATAAGGAGTTCCGTTACCTGACGTAAATGTTGTAACACCGCCTAGTGTTTCAATAGTCACTTGATTAGCGGCCATTTCAATGTCGCCAACTGTGCCCGCATATGGTCCACCGTCCTGTATCAATCCCGCCGCTAAGGGAGGAGCACCAGCTTCAATGATCACATTGCCGCCGACACCATTTCGCATGGCGTTTGCACCTTTGATATACACCGGCATACTAGTATCAAATCCGCTTTGGATAGTAATACCGCCAGTTGGTACACCTTCGCCGTCCAGCTCAATGTTAACAAACTGTTCATCATCACCCAAGTGGTACTTTGTACTAGTGTCAGTTGCAAACAGTTCAGTAAAATTTTGATTTATTTTGCTAAATGCAACACGCAATGTGTCTCCTGTTTTGTCGTTTGCCGCCTTACCAACATTGATAGTCAATTTACTCATTATGCTCTCCCCACAGCAATTTCAATTACTCCAGCTTCGCCCGAGTCCTTGTCTTCCAATGCCTTACCAATAACAGCACCCAGTGTTGGAGCACTTGCTCGCACAGCATATCCTGGTGTTGCACTTGTGGTCAGCATGTCGCCTTTTTTAACACGACCTACCACCTTGCATGGCACACGACCTACCAAGGCAATACAAACTTTTGTGCCCACCAAGTCATGATTCATGGTGTACGCTGGGTCAGTTGTTACCACACCAGCACATCTAGTATCGTTAATTTGCGCAGTGGTAGTAGTTTCAGCAACACCTCCAAACACCAACACTGTACCAGGCTCGTATTCTTCATCACTGGTGTACCACTCAGCCAAGTCACTGTAAGTGGCTTGCAGTTGACTACCGCTACCAGTCAAGGTCCAAGTGCCCTGAATCTGTCCAGTTGTGGCACCACTGTTGCTGGCAATGGTGCCAGCTATCAGGCTCTTGGCATACAAGGCATTCAATTCAGTGTTGTTGCTAGAATTTCTTTGAACTATGGTGCTGGCTGTATTGGTGCTGCTGGCTGCAATTGTGGCACTGTTGGCTTGACTAGCAATAGTGCTGGCAGTTAACGCATTGCCATTCAGTGACGCAGTAATACTATTGGCTGTGAAATTGCCACTGGAATCTCTTTGAACTATGGTGCTGGCTGTGTTGGCAGCTGTAGCTGCAATGGTGGCACTGTTGGCCTGCCCTTGTACTGACGTGGCCGTAAAGCTGCTGCTGGCATTCACAGTCCACGTGCCAGTCACTGTTCCAGCAGTGGCAGTGGCACCGGTGGTCAGCACCGATTGCTTGATGCTTCCCGCACTCTGATCCAACACTGCACCTGTGTCCAAGTTCCAAGTGCCCTTGATACTACCAGTGCCTATCCCGCTGGTAAGACTCAAAGCATACAGGGTGCCAGCAGATGTGTCTAGAGTGCTGCTACTAGCCAAGGCCCAATAGCCAGTGATTTTGGCCGGAGCCACGCTGGTTGTGTTGACACCAGTCAAGCTGTTGCTCTTCAATGTGGCTGCTGACACGTCCCACACACTGTTGCCGGCAAAACTCCAAGCTCCCGCCACACTGCCAGTCACCAGTGGGTCAGTGGCATTGGTCTTGAGACTTCTGGTCAGAAGAGTGCCGTTGGTAGTAGCAATGTCAATGGTTCCTGTAAAAGTTGATATGGTGTTGCTGACCGTGGTTCCAGCGGCTGTCAAGAAATTTACAGGCGAGCTCAACCCAGTGGACGGGGTGTTGAATTGCAGTGTTACAAGGTCAGGATTGAGACTGATAACAGGAAGTCCTACTATCTTGATCCCTACCACATCAATCAAACCATTTGCGTCACTTTTGATAAGGCTGCTGTTGCCATGAGCGGTTGTAACTGAGGTAATGCTGTAATTAGTGCCTTGAGCAGTTTGTGTAAACACGCCTGCACCTGTAAAATTGGCACTGAACACACCTCCGCCACCAGTAACTATATCGCTGAATGCCAATTCAGTTGGCGCCGCAGCACTGATTGTTTTGTTGCCTATCACAGTGTTGGGGCTCATGAATTGTAGCTTGCCGTACAGTATGCCGGTGGTCGTGCTGACGCTGCTGACCAAATCCACCCACCCATTGCTGGTACTAAACACCTTGTTGTTGTAAGCTGACAGCCCCAGACTGCTTTGAGTAAACACAGAAGGAGCTGACGCCAAACTGCCAGCGGCCTGCAGGTTCAATTTGCTTTGAGATATGGCCGCACTGGAATTAACCATGCTGTCCACAATCCTGTTGGCCTGTATGGTGGCTGTGAGTGTGCCGCCCGCACTGGTTGTGGCGTTGTAGGTGATATTCACATCACCAGTGGGCAAATTCAAGTTTTTCCAAACGGACTGCACAGTGTCATAGGCCAATAGGTCGCCTGCAACTAGATTATTGAATGTGATAGTAGGAGTGCCAGTTGGACTAGTGGCCGGAGCTGTGTTCAATGTCAACACAGTGTATATGTCGCTGACTGTGATGTTGGTAATGTAGTTGTTATTTGTAAAATAACTGCTCAAATAGGGCACCATGCCCAACAGCAGTAGTCCCTGCACTCCTGTCACTGTGAGAGTTCTACTGCTGAGACTGTAAAAAGTGGCTGATGCGCCAATGCCGATATCCAGCAGTTTGAACAAGCTGTTTCCACCAGCTGTCTTGACATCAACATAACCCTTGTTGGCTGCGAATAAATCACCAGTTGTAAAACCAGGCATGGTCAAGTTTTGAATATAGTTGTTGCCCAAGTTCATTGGCCGCTTCATGGCCAATCCACCATTTAATGGCATGTAGCCCGGGCCAATCACCGAGCCAGCAGCCACAGGATTGCTACTGGCATCCAGGCCCAGTCTAAGGTCAATGTAGCCACGCACTGCACTTTCAACTGGCACCTTTTCAGGAGCATTGGCCTGCATGGTTTGGTCAATGGAGAATTCGCTGACCACAACACCCTTCTTGAATCCCAATCCATCTAAATTTGAAATTGCTATGTTGGCCGAGAATGTCACAGTGCCAGTGCCTTGATCCACATTGAAATATCTGCCCACACGGAACACGCCGTTTTGATCGGTGCTCACATGGAACACGCGACCCACACCTTCTTCCACCACGGCATTTGCTGCTGTGGCTGGCAACAGGGGGCTTCCATAAATCTGGTTGGGATAATTGGTAGTGTCATATCCACCAGTGCCAATGTCCAAGAAATCATGACCAGTAGCGCGACATGTGCTGATACGCACAGTGATCTGAGCACCTGCTCCTGCAGCATAACCAGCCCTCACGGTGGTACTGGTGGCAGTTGAAAATGGTTTTGCCAAGCCCAGCAGGCTGCTGGTAGCGGTGATTGAATTAGAGGTTATGGTACTGCCAGTGGTATTGCCCCAAGTGTTGCTGTTGGCGTTGGGGCTGTACTGATAGGTTAGCGTTATTGTGCCGTTGGCTGCCACAGTGCCAGTAGCAGTTGTGGTGGGAAACCAACCATTGTACAAGTTGTTGGTATTGCCTGCAATCAAGTAGTAGGCACCGTTCACCACGCTCAGGCTAGAGGTTATGGTAAATGCCACACTGTAAGTTGTTATGCCTTGAGCAATTACCGAAGTGACCACAGGGGTACTGGAGCCCAAAATACCCACAGTGGTTCCAGACACAAAACTGGCGCTGTTGAAAGTCATGCTCTGACCACTGGTAACTGAAGTTGAAGTTACTGTGGTGGGTGCGCCGGCTGGAGCGGCACCGATTGTAACAGTGCTGTTGGCCAGGCTAAGAATGTAATAAGTGGCTGTGCCAACAAGTCCGCCCAGTGTAACATTACCGCCAAATGTTACAGCATTGCCCACAATCAAATTAGTCGTGGTGCTTACTGTCAAAAGATTAGCTGTGGCTGTAATGGCAGTGGATGGCACAGCATAGTTAGAACCATTCACAGTGGCTGTTTGCCAAGTGGATCCATTGCCTCCTCCACCACTGATCAGGCTGCTGATATATGTATAGGTGTTACTGACCAAACTGCCGGCACCCGATACAAATCCCACAACACTGTTGGTTGTATTGGCATAATTCACTGTGGTCACACTGCCGTTTATGCCTGCGCTGGCGGCAGTTTGGCTTTGGTTAATTGTATAACTGGTGCCTGTAGTAGGAGTGCCTGTGGCAAATTGATTCAGGGTATAGGTGCCTGCTGAACCGCTGGCACTATTGAATGCTGTGATATAGGTGCCACTGGTCACACCAGTGCCAGTGATAACCATGCCAATACTGAGCCGTGTGGAGCTACTGACTGAAGCTACAGAAAGGGTGTTGGTCAACTGAGTGAATGTGAGGCCGCTTAGAGTGCCCACGATTGTGCTTATACCCGAACTGGTCAGAGTTTGGAGCGTAAATGTCTGGGTGGTAGGCACCGTGGCTATGAGATAGGTTGTGGGTGTGGTATAGCCACTTATACTGGCTGGTTGCACAGTGAAAAGCAAACCAGTGGTGTGACCCACGGTGTTGGCAATGGCTGTGCCTCCAAAGGTACTGACCAAACTGAATGATGTGGTACCGCCAGTACCTATGTAATATGTGCTACCGGGACTGTACCCAGTAATGCTCATGGCCGCAAAGCTGATGGTCAAACTGGTTTGATTGCCAGTTCCCGAGTTTCCCACCACAGCTGAGCCACCTCGAGTGGCGCTGATTTGGAACACAGTTTGGCTTGGGCTGCCTATAATAAAGTAGGTTTGTGGACTGACAAAACCTGTTATGGATGCGCCACCAAGGAACGAACCAGTAAGGGTTACAGGTTGTCCTGCCAGCAGTGTCACAGTGGCACCAACGCTCAATGTGAATGTGCCATTGGAACCCAAGCTGAATGTGTTGCCATATGCCACCGCTTGAGCCGTGCCGCTGATGATAACACTTTGTCCCACGGTCAATGTGCTAGTGGCCACTGAGAAATCACCTGCAATTGATGTGGCAGACACTGTGCTGAGATTAGTTGTTGTGGCAAGGCTGCCTGTGGTGGATATGGTTATCTGCTGACCCACGGCCAGTGGCACACTGGGCACACTTGACAACGAGAAAGCTCCTGAGGCATTGGTGATACTGAAGGAACCTGTCAAGGCCGTGGACCCCAGAGTGCCCACAAAAGTGGCTGTATTGATGGCAGTGATGTATGTGCCAGACAATATGTTGGCATTGGTTACTGTGGCACCCACTGTGATATTTGCGGCATCAGTCAATGTGCCATTCAAGGTCATAGTGGTACCGCTGATCAATCCAGTGGAAGCACTGAATGTGGTGGCACTGCTACCAGACAGTGCATAGTAACCATTTAGGCCAGCTGGGGTCAAACCTGTGACATTTATGATCTGTCCAAGATAAAAAGGATTTGTCGCCAGGGTGGGAATTGTCAATGTCACACTCGAACCCAAGTTATTTTTTATAGCCATGATGGGAGCTGTCAAACTCTGTGCCAGACCTGTGCCAGACAACATCATGCCAGCCAATATAGTGCCGCTACTGATGGTGCCCACTGTCAACACTCCAGAACTGTCAATACTTGAAGCAGACAGTGCCGCACTGGAATTGGTTGTGGTTGAAACTGTGCCGTTGGTGCCAGGATCTGTCAGATAAAGCAGTTGTGCCTGTGTGCTGATAATGCCTGTTATGGCGGTTGTTGATATGGCGCCTGCGGAGAGACTCACTATGGGAGCAGAGACTAAACTTCCGGTGCCTGCCAAAGCACCCGAGCCAGCTCTGAAAGTCACAGTAGGAGCCACGGTGTAACCAAGACCCACATCGGTAATGGTGATATTAACAGTGCCATTGCTGTTTACAGTGGTTATTGCAGTGGCCTGTCTTATGGGTATAGACAAAGGATTGGGATCAGTGAATACAACCAAGGGATTGTTGTTCAGACCCAATGAGTATCCAGAGCCCACACTGAGATAAGGGTTGAGTGCCAGCACTGTAGCCGTGGTAGAAATGCAATTCAGTACTGTGCCTGTGGGTATCCAGCATGCTGGTGACACGGTAATGGAGTTGGCAGTTGTATTAACACTTTGTATAATTGTATTGCTGGCAATAACTGCGCCAGTTGTGCTGGTGGTAACCACCATGCCAACTGCCAAATTGGTCACGCTGGTCACAGTGATGGTAGTTTGATTTGTAATGCCAGATACCTGCACACTGGAATTGTAGCCTGTGTTTGCATTGCCAACCAGATTCAATGTGCTGTCCACGGGTGGCAGAATTGAATTATTAAATGCTGTACTGTTGGCAGTGTAAGGTATATTAAAGGTCATTATCTTGCCAACCACGCCGCCAATGCTGTCTTTCACGGTGGATTGCCCTGCAAATTGGAAAGCATTCACTGTGGTGCCAATGGCACTGTTGTTGTACAAGGGATTGGGATCAATGGTCACATAGCTATTTGTAACTGAACCAAATACTATGGTGCCGCTGGGTTGTCCACTAGGCACACCGGATAGTGTTATAGACGCATTTATGCTGCCTCCCACTGAGGTAATTGTTGGAGTAAGCGCCACATATTGTGTGCCGTTGAACCCAGCACCTGTCACCAACTGTCCCTGCTTGATAGTGCCCACAACGCCTATCACAGTCAATGTTGTGGTGCTGGTCGAACCAGTGCCAAAGAAGCCAGTGGCTATGAAAGTTGGTGGGGTGTAACTTATTACCCTGTGTGTTCTACCATACCAAGCAAAAATCCATATGCCCTTGTTCAGTTGATTTATTTGGTTTACACTGCTGATTGCGGTTATGGCCACTCGATTGTCGCCTACAGTGGCACCTTGCGATTTTACACTGAAACCCACTGGCCCTACAGGAGTAGAGCTGGGCCGATCGCTCAGAGTCAATACATATATGCCCGAGTCTGCTGTAAATGTGTAGTTGTGTCCAAGCATACTGCCCTGCACTGCGGGCACATAGGCAGTGCCACCAATACTACTACTTAGGGTCAGTGATGTGGAATTGTTTGTGCTTATGATATAGTAACTGCCTGGAGTCAGTTGTGCCGTTGAACCAGCTTGTGTGCCAGTGATTACTATTCTTGAGCCCACTACCGCTGAGCCCACTCCCCCAGTTACAGTGAACAAACCAGCGCTGTTAACATTAGTCAGTTGAGATGCGGACAATGTGTAAAGGGTGGTGGGCGGCGTAACCAAAGTCACAGTTTGATTGCCGAATCCAATTCCACTCACGATCTGTCCAGCACTAATGATACCTGAAACATTGGTCACATAGAGGGAAGTACTAGCAGTGCTGTTGCCCTGACCTGTGTATAAAGAGCCCCCTGGCAATGCCAACACATTGCATACCAATGCCACAGCAGCGGTGTTCACTGGATCACCTGCAAAGACATTGACATTATCAACTGCCAACTTGTAAAAATTGAAACCTGCATCCACGGCCAGTACGGCAGTGCCACTGGTTAAACTAAACGGCTCCCCGGTGGATTCAGTCAAGTTGTAGTTAATGATGCGATAGATGTCGCTAAGATCGTTTGTGAATTGCAGTGCTGTACTAGGTCTAACTGGTTTAACATTGGCAATGTTGAGCAGTTTAAAATTCTGCAACACTCGTATGATCATGATCTGGCCATTATAAAGGGCCGAAGTCAATCCGCCTGTGGCAGTGGCGTCATTTCCGTTTGATGCCAACGTGATGTTTAATACATTCTGTCCGTTGTAGTACACATCGGTGTGGCTTACGATGGCAATCTGATATCTTGTTATGGTGCCACCCGCAGCTGTGTGATCAATTTCCAGTTCGCTGGTGTTTTGTGGTATGTATTGGTAATTGGAAATGTACACATTTAAACCACCAACCAACATTTTGTTGATATACACACCCTGCTTGTACACATGTGCGGTAGCTACCATGTCATAGGCCATGCTCACTTGATTTGGTAATTCCGTCAAGTCATAACCACTGGCACGAAGTCCGTACTGGCCGTTGGCATTTGAACCAGCCACACTGCGTATCTGCCCTCCATTCAATGCCCAGTAGGCAGTATAACAGTAATAGGTAAACGTACTGACCTGTTCAGTCAATCCAGAATTGGTGGCAAATATGCCGTAACCCAAGTCGTTGACATTTGTGAAGTCATTTGCCAACATGCTTTTGTTGCCGCCCATCTCAATATTAATGGTCAAATTGGCGCCGCTGTTCAAAACACTGAGAGTGGAGGTTTGTATGGGTCCTATGGCATTGGTAATGGTGGTAAAGTCGCTATTGGAAATGGTGGGATTTAGTCTATTGGGCAAGCTATAGGTCTTGGGATTAGCCACATAACCAATTAAAAAGTCCACTAAACCAGCTGTGCTACCTGTGGTACCGTTACTGATCTTGTAGCCCACTGTGGTTCCACTTATCACTGTGCCTGCACCCACTGTTTGACTGGATCCACTCACGGTCCAAGTGGTTCCGCTTCCACTCACAATATAGGTATTGGTTGCTATTCCACTGCCCACAATAACCTGATTAGTCGCTATGGTGCCTGAAGTCACACTGCTAACTGTAAGAGTAAGGCCTGAAATGCTACCAACAAATACAGCGTCCGCTGATGTGGGCAATGTGGTTACTTGGGTATAAGGATTGCCAGCACTGGCAGTGACTAAGTTATTGGTTATCAGTTGGTTTAACACAGTAGACAATCTGTTGTATGCAGATGAATACAAACTGTTGCTGGTCAGTTGATAGTTACTGGCGCCGGCATATACAATGGTACCCGCACTTACTGTTTGACTTATGTTAACTGTCCAAGTGTTGCCACTACCGCTCACAATCGTGGTACCAGTTGCGACTCCAATACCTGAAAGTATATAGCCCACGCTGATGCTGCTGCTACCAGTGCCATTGGAAAGAGTTATACTACCACTGATGGCCAGTGTGACTCCTGTAATACTGGCTGAGAATGCAGCGGCCGTTAAACTGGTATTTGTGGTATAGTAACTGATTGTGCGATCCCATGTGCTGCTGTTGCCTCCGTACAAGATATCATAAGTCATGGCATCCACTAAGTAGCCAGCATCCTGCTGTGTGGTCAAACTGTTGTAGCCTGGATAACTTTGGATAGGAAAGGTGCCGGTGATGTAACTGGCCATCTCAGCTTGAATAAAAGTTTTGTTGGCCTGAATGATATTGGCTGCCTTTCTAACAGTGGTGTTGCCTAAAGTTATGCCAGGGAACACAGCCGCAGGTGCGCTAGTGACACCATTAGTAATTATGCTGGCCATGATGCCCAAACTGTTGTTTACTGCAAATGCATTACTTGCAGTGGCCAGTGACAAATTAGATACCTGGGACTGCACTTGCAGTAGTGCCTGTTGTACCATTAACTGGCCCAAACTTGACAGACTGTTTTGGGGCTGCAGATACAACCCGCCGCCCACGACGGTTTTGTAATTACTGTATAAATTTCCCACCATGCTTTGACTGCCAGTGCTGACTGCGTAGCCATAACTGACTGACCACACTCCTGACGCAGTGGCACTGCCACTGATGTAAGCACTGATGTAGGTGCCTGATACAATATTGGGTCCAGTAATATACATGCCCACAAATAAAGTACCAGAGGCCACTGCTGACACTGTAAGTGTGACGCCCACTATGGAACCGGTGAAGTTGGCAGTGACCTTGATGGCCATGTCTTGTGCTGCATATGTGATCAAGGTGGCCAAGTTAGTGGTCAAGCTACTGGAATATGTGTTGTAGATGCCTGTAAGATAAAATGGTGTGCTGTTGTCCAAAGTCAATACTGCTGTACCTTGTGTTACATTACCATTTATGTCATATGTTTGTGTGTAGCTGACCACATCATTGATTTGATATCTATTGCCAGCCACATAGTATGCACATGGCACCTGGGGAGCACGAAGATCAAGACCGCTGTTGAATCCGCCCACCACAGTGATCTGTTTTCCATAATAAAGAATGCCGTTCACTGACAAGTTTGCAATTGCAGTTACCACACCACTCAATCTACCAGTAAAGCCATCGATAAACTGTCCACCGGCAAATCTTCTTCCAGTGCCTAGACTGCCACTGAAGCATCCACTCTCCTGGGCATATGGGGATTTGGTCTTGATTTGTCCTGTTGGATCCAGCACCATCATGAATCCACCATGACCCTGTGCTGACACTAGTCGTACTCTTGTGGCATCATTGACCAAGAACACATCTATGTCTTTGTTGTTCAAGGGAACACTGTTAATGTCTAATGGATCAGTCAAGTAGTGGCGACCATAATTTATGGTGCTGAATAGATGCCAAGCTCCGATAGCATATGTGGTTATACTGGCAAATGGATAAATCACTTGACAGTTCATAATATTTCCACTCACTGTCAAAACCACAGCTTTGCCGGCAGTGCCAGTTTCTCCTGTGGCATCCATGAACACATTGCCAACCCAACTTTGAAGTGCCTGTACATTGTTGGCCAATGCAATAGTTATCACGCCGTTGATAGCACTTAAAGTGGCTGTGGTGCCTGCTTGAGTTGCATAATCAAAACCAAAATTAATCAATCCAACTTGCAATGCATCTATTACACTGTCTCTATAAAAGAAAGTGTTGCGATAAGGGCTTTGACTTATTCGATCTCGGGGTCTAATGATCACTCTTCGGAAGTCGTCTCCCTGTATGGTCACATTGGGCGGAACCTTGATAGGATAGTCTTCGTAATACACGCCAGTTTCAATACAGATTGTGATATTGAGATTACTGACTGTTTCACCAAAATCCATGGTTTCATTCTGCTGGAAGAATCCTGGCTGTATTAATCTTACTGTGACAAGGTCATAATTTGTACCAATATCAAAACCGGATACATAGCTAACAATTTGTCCTACAGCACCGGAAGTATTTCCAATTAATATTTTGCCTGGTATTATGTGTATGCCACTTTGAACGCCTGCTGTGACATTACCACCTTGATCCACAAAGCCTTTGCCCCCGTTGGGACTGGTGGCGCCGTTGTCAAATGTTATGGTGTATATGCCAGTGCCGAAAGTTGCAGTAGGTGCATTGCCATAACCGCCACTTATGATGTTCAACACTATGTTGTAATTGCCAGTAAAAGTGGTTACGGCTGTTGAAGCATTATAATTGCCCAATATGCTGATGGTGTTGTTAGACGCATAGCTAGCTGCCGTAAAGGTAATGGCCAAGCCTGCTATGGCATTGGCATAACTGGCAGACAACTTTACCGTGGCCGAACTGCTTGTGAATTGTGTCACATAATAAACGGTGTTGGATGCTAATCCTCCAATAGTGCTAATATTGCCTGTCTTTATGGCAGTGCCTTGTTTGTAGCTGGCCGTTGAGCCCAGTGACACTGTGGTGCCCGCAGCTGTGGCAGTAATGGTGTTGGTGGATTGACTGCTGATAGTGGCATTGCTTACCTGCTGGTAGGTTTGCTGAAAGCGGGTGGCAGTCACCTGATTTAGTACCTGCAGCGCAAGATCTCTAGCAAACTTTATGCTGTCATAGGTTTGTATGTACTGACTACCAAGTGCCACTGCTTTGAGATTGGCATTCTGATAGTAGTATTTGCCAGCAGCCACACTTTGGTAATTGCCGCCTGTAACAAGATCAATGGCCTGTCCATCAATGATCCGTCCAAGCTCCGTAATGCGATTGCTTTCATTGTAGTTGAATCCACCACGGTATGTGGTATCCAAGTACAACAATGTAGCAGTTACTATTGCAGAGTTTTGATTGTCAATTGTGCGCTTGGTACCAGTTAGCGCCGAATCTACTCCAGTCAGCACGGGATATATCAATTTGCCATTTCCAGTGGTATAGTTGCCATAAGTGTTAAGTGATATGATATCTTTGATGTAGGTCCACAGCGTGGTTATGTCGGCTCTAGGAGCTTCGTTGGTCACATTGGCCCAACTACTGCTGATCACCTGCACCACCGTGGTTTGAGCTGGAGTATTATTTGCGGCCCATGCAGTGGCATCAGTTGACTGTGTTACTGCGTTAACAACACTTTGGGCATACAACATGCCTTTGTAAAAGCTCTGTGTACTGAGATTTAAACCACTTATGGAGCTAAATCCATTGTTCCAAAAACTGTTGGCAATATTAACACTGCCCGCGGTGCTGGCATAAGTGATGTCATATGCGATAGCTTCCAGTATGTATCTTAAACCAGTTGTCAAGGTACTATCAAGGGCTGGTGTACTAATGTAACCAAGGGTGTTGGCATTCAATTTCATATAGGCTATGGTTTCTGCACACACAAATGATATATTGGCTAAAATGGCCTGTTGTGCATGTATGTAATCTAAATAGCCTGGTGTAATGTTGTTGGCTGCGTTGTAACTGGGTAGCAATCTTGTGTTGTAGCCATTGGTCAATAATCCAGTTATAATATTGAATAACGAGCCAATGGTGTTTAATATATTGGTGGTGTTGATAGCACTGTTATTATTAATAACTGGATAGGCAGTGTTTACAAACTGTGTGGCTATGTACTGTATGCCCAGAGGTGAAGAACTGGATGCCGTATTGAGTAGTTCGACTGTACTTCTTGCTACCCGGTTTACATCGCCTGTGGTCATGGCTCTTGACGACAAACTTTGGGCTATATTCACAGTGTAGCACACACCAGTTAATGTTATAGGTGTAACAGAACTGCCCGCTGTGGTACCAAATGTTCCATTCCATGTGTTGCCACCACCTGACCCAATTATTGGATTGGAAAAAGTCACGCCGGGAGAAGTAATAACCATGCCTATAGTGATGGTGCCAATGGGCGTGCCTACAACTGTAAGAATGTTACCAGCCACATAGCCAGTGAATTGCACATTGTTAACAGCAGTGATACTGGTGTTATTCGCTAAACCTGTTCCTAGCAGTATCTGCCCAACCGCAATGAGTCCAGTTACTGTTGTAGCCGACAGCGTGTATTGACTTATTTGACCACTAAAGCTGGCCAAATAGGTTGTAGGATAAACAACGGAGATGTTTAAATTGCCAGTGGCTGTACCCACCGTCACGGCGGTAGGATTACTGGCCAGTGTGATAGGCGTAGGAATAGCATACACTGTGCCAGATCCGGTGCCCGCAGTGGAGTTGGCTATAAACGACACACCCACTGCGTTGCTGCCAGCGCCGTTAAGTGTGAAATTACTGTTGCCAACGGACAGAATGGTGTATGATGAACCGGATACAATGCCAGATGCTGGCAGGCTGCTGGTAGCAAGGATTTGTAAAAATGTATTGATATTGTTTTTAATAGTTACTGCAACACTAGATCCGTTGGCCAAAGTGAGATTGGTATACTGTCTCACTGTTTGTTGATATAACACTCCCGGCTTGCCAGTCACTGTGCCCGCCACAGTTTGGGCTCCAGTGGTGGAGTTAACATAACTCACAGTGTTTAGCGTACCATTGGTTACTACATATGTGCCATTGTATCCACTTGGTGTTATCCCAGCCACTGTTACAAACTGTCCTGGTATAAATGAATTTGCTGCACTAGAGGCTAAGGTAATAGTAACAATACCATTGCTGGTGGTGATACTGCTGGTGGCGATAGGGTTGATTTTTACCCCTTGACCATTTATGGTGTTGGTAATAATAGCTTGCACCAAGTTGTCTAAATAACCGTACACGCTGGTCCAAAATGTCACGGGATAAGACAGCAACACGGCGTTGGGCACCCAGTGTTTTAGCGCGGTACTTATGGTTTGGCTATTGCCTCCATACATCATATCATATATCAAACTGTACACCGCATACTTGAAATCAGTTTGAAAACTAGCATGATCATATGTGGTCGTGGGAAAATTGCTGGTTATGAATCCAATTAGTTCACTTTGTATAAAGTTCACATTGTTAAACAGCAGTGTTGCAGCACTGGTTTGCCCGTCGCTGGTTGTCAAATTGCTGGGCAAAACTACTGTGGGCACTACGCCTGTTTTGATAATGCTACTGATGCTGTTGGCCAAACTTATCAGTGTCTGTGTAATAGATGGACTGGAAATGCCAGTGTTGTCTATCATGTTGCTGATAATATTGTTTTTCTGAATAGAGCCCAACTGAATATATGGAAGCCCACTAGTGTTGCTGTAAGTGAGATTGGTATTGGTGCATCCTGTCACTTGATACACGCCGTTGTATACAGTGGGATACACATCGGACACAATGATGTAACTGCCCACCACATAAGGTGCGCTGACCTGTTGGGCAAATGACAAAGTAACCGTGGCTCCATCTGATGTCAATGCAGTCATGCTGATTGTGGTAGAATCCAAAAGTCCGGCGATTTCTGAGATTGACACACCAGTACTGGCGTATGTGTATGCCAGTGCGGCTTGTACACTTTGATAATTGCTGCCAAATATGAGATCATACAGCATGGCATCTATCAATTGCCCTACATAGATTTCCAATGGTACTGTGTTGTAGGAATAATTAACAATCTGATTTTTGGTGTTGTTAATTGCATCCACAATTTGTGTCAGCTGATTAATAATGATATTGCTGTTACTAGCACCGTACAACAAACTGGCTTGTGTAGTAACATTATAGGTGGTCAAACTGCTACCGTCTAAACTGCTGAGTGACAAATCTTGTGCCACAGCTGCCACAATGTTGGACAAAATATTTGTGTAGCTAATCTTGTTGTAGCTGAACGCATTAACATATTTCTTGTTGATGTAGGCTATGGTTTCATATTGTATAAAGCTTCTATTCGCCCTAAGAAGGTCAAATGCATCTTGATAGTATTGATTGCTACTGTTGCCACCGCTCAAAGGTGCACTGTAGATTTGGCTTTTGGTTTGAGTGGAAGTGGTGGTATCAGTCCATGTAATGGTTTGTCTATAAGGGCCCGGCTCACTGCTGGATAAAGAAATCAAGTTGTCGGCTGCCAACGCTGCCGCACCCAAGGTTCTGTAAGCGTACTGCCACGCACTGCCTTCGCGCCCTATTGGGGTTTTGGCCTGCAGGTCATCTCCCTGAGTGCTAACATATAGATTTACTGCACTGTAGTAGGTGCTGTTGTCCACATAAAACTTGGTGGCACTCTGCAAATCGCCTGTGCCATTGGGTGTGCCAAAACCAGCCATGGGTGCGGGATGATCGCTGAGATTAAGCGCACCAGTCATGGTGTCTCCACCTCGGTATACCACATCTTTTCGTTGCATGGCTTCAACTGCTAGATAGTTACTGGTCAGAGTGGAGTCATATCCCACTGAGGCTATTTGCGCCGTGGAAGGTTGTTGTCTAGGTACTAAAGGATTTACGATCACGCCATTTTGCGTGGCTATGTAATGACGGTCAGCATATCCTTTACTGATGGCCAAACCGTCTATAGTTGTTGGCGTAGCGGCATTGCCTGGCAAAGAGTTAAATGCCAGAACCAAATTTTCGCTAGGGTCAGGAAGATTTCCAATGCTGAATGCATTTCGTGCATTGATAGAGGCACTAAGTTTGGGATTACCATCGCCAATCAAGCCATTTACGGTGCTTCTAATTACCAAATCATAATTGCTTGAAGTGTCAACCTGTATTCCTCCTGCGCCTATGACATTTCTGGCTGTAAGGGTCTGACCCGCATTGTCAGCCATTATTACTTGATTTGGATTGTATTGATTGATGTCAGACACAGTTCCAGTTGCAGTCACAGTGCTGAATTGAGATATGTTTGCACTGAATATCACTGTGGTCTTGGTTCCACCAGTTACCAACTGTACGCCGTTTAGTGCTGATACCAAGGACCCATTTGCGGTAAGATTGTTGACAGTTATGCTTTGACCCTTGGCAAACGGGCATGCATTCACAGTTGAGTAGTCCACTTGGGTAGCGTTGGGTTCAAGATTAGCAAAAGTTATCACGGCACTGTTGGCAAATGCTGTGTTCATGACTGTGGCACTCACATTCAATGATGTTGTTGCCACAGAGCCTGCAACCTGCACAGTCCATGTAAGTCCTGACCCGCTCACAATCACAGTTCTGTCGGGGCCGGAAGACCAAATCAGCAGTTGTCCCGCAGCCACTGCACCGCTAAGTGTGCCTGGAGTAATTGTAAGGGTAGCTGATTGATATGTGCCAGTCAATGATCCTGTAAATGTGGCATTTACAGCACCGTTATTCACATTGTATTGTGTGCTGTAACCGGTTACATTGAATGTTTTTTTGTTAGGAGCATCTGACAGATTGGTAAATTTTATTGTTCCACCGCCAAAAATCGCATAAAGTTCAGTAAAGTTTTGATTTACCTTGTTGAAACTGCTGCGTATGCTGTCGCCAGTTCCGTCATTACCTTGTATGCCGGTATCAATTATTTGTTGTGTCATGTGTTAAACTCCGAAGCTGGAACCACAGCCGCATGTTGTTGTTGCGTTGGGATTTTTTATGTTGAAAGAACTGCCTTGTAAATCTTCTTTGTAATCAATTTCTGCTCCTTGAAGATACTGCATGCTCATGGCATCTATCAGCACCTTGAATTCGTCCAACGGAATTTCAAAATCGTCTTCGTTGGTGATTTCGTCAAAGGTAAATCCATAACTGAATCCACTGCATCCTCCACCTTGTACAAATGTACGCAAGGCTAGGTTGGGATTGCCTTCTTCGTATATTAAATCTTTGATTTTTGCTTTTGCTGATGTGGAGATAGTGATCATATTAGTCCTCGATATGGTATTTATCAAAGACTTTTTGTAACCTTAATGTAAATACTACATGTACATAATAACTGAATACAAGCAAACACAATACGTACGCACCAGCAGGCATGGCAAACACCACACCTACATGAGGAAAAAGGCAGTGCTGGTTTTCAAATGTGACTGTTGCTACAGTGTGTTCAAACGTGACAAGGGCAACATGGATCCCAAACGCTTGAATAACAACGTTTATCATGTGTGTGGATCATGTGATGCCAAAAAGTTTGCTCAAAGCAAGGGTGTGGAATCCAGGAAAGTTTGGGACATGCCGGTCAGCAGCCTCAAGACACTCGACCGATTCTAGAACTTATTAAATTCCAGTTGATTATCTTGTATATGTTGCGTAGATATGCTTTTTTGTCTGCTTGGTAATCCAATGCCCACGCATGCTCCCACCAATCGATCAGTAAGATTATGTCCATTCTTACTTGATGATTTTTGATGGTTTTAATGGCACCATCCCTGGCCAAATATACCCAACCTGAACCCTGTATGGTCATGGCTGTTTTTTCCACTTTTTCCTTGAATCTTTCAAAACTTTTAAAATGCTTGTTTATAAAGTTGAGAGCTATGTGTTCAGGATGATTTGTATTCAATGGCTTATGAAACTGCCTAAAATATATGTCATGTAAAAAGGCACCAGCTTCGTTGAAGTCAGGATCGCCCTCACCTTTGTTGTAACGGTCTACATAGCCCTTGTACAGCGTGCCATAGTGATAGTCAATGGTTTCTTCGCTTTTAACTGGCTCAAGTGCATCCTTGGCATAGGGCAAAGGCGTTTGCTCTAGAGTTTTGGGACTGTGTTCTTCTAGAAGCGTTACATACTTGATAAAGTTATACATAACCTTATTTATTCCTATAAATATTCTACAGGAGATATAATCATGTTACATCATATTAAAAAACTATTTGGTATCGGACCCAAAGTTAAAGCCTTGACCACGGTGCCTAATAAAATGGAAACACCTGTTGGTTCAACGCCAGCAGAATTGAAACTGGCAAGTGAAATTTGTAGAGACTTACCTAATCCAGGCAAACCTGTACCGGCTACTAAAAAAGCACCGGCTACCAAAAAGGTACCTGCGGCAAAGAAAGTACCTGTCAAAAAACCTAAATCAAGTTAAGTTCCACTGCTCGGTTGTACACCTGGGCACTGCTCAAGTTCTTGCCTTTGCTTTCGCACATGATGTCAAAGTGTTCCCAGAAACTAAGAGCCCAGTCAGTGACAGGTTGATTCCAATACCAGTCACTGTGTGCCCGCATTTTTTGTTTCTTGTAACCAGCGGCCAGTAGTTGTGCATGATCTGGCATGACATCAATGGGATGATCTACCAACACATCTTCACGGCTTACCGAATAGTGCATGGTAGGGCGTACACCACGCCATGAATCAATTATGCGCTTGACTCTGTCGTCCGTGGGCTTAATATACTCCCCAGTGCGAATCCAGTGATGGTGAATGTCCAGGACAAGAGCACAGTCATTCACTAGTTCAATACTGCTCTCAACACCCCAAGTCATCTCGTCATTCTCTATAGTAATACAGTTGCGAGCTTCTGGACTAAGTTTCTTTAGTGTTTCTCTAATGCCGTCAGGGCCGCGTTTGCCTGAAATATGTATGTTGATCTTCATGTCCTGGAATGTTCGACCAAAGCCCATCCAGCGAGCCATGTCAGCATGATATTCAAATTCTTCAATGCTTCGTTCCACGATGCCGGGATTCTCACTGCTCAGTACGCAGAACTGTCCAGGATGAAAACTTATGCGTACATCATGCTTACGAGCGGCCTCGCCCACCGGGGCAAAGATGCGTTCGCAATGACGCTGTTGATCTGGATGTTGCCACCATGTAATCCAATCTTTTTCAGTATAGCCACTCAGCATTTCTGAACCAATACGCATCATTCTGCGCTCAGGCGGCAATTGGGCTACACGCTCAATCTGCTTAATGGCAGCAGCTGTGTTGTGATTCATGAGATCATATTGGCGTTGTTCGGCTTCCAAGGGATGTTCACGCAACCATCGCATGGTGGTACTGCGACCATTCAGCTCTCTATTAGCGGCATTGACTTTCATGCCTCTAACTTCTGAGGCGTCATCTAACCATTTGCAGGCATAACCAATTCTTTTCATAGGAGCAATAAATACTAGTGAATATGTTGTAGTTTAGCACAGATGTAGACATATGTCAATAAGCTAATTACCAATGTCTAATCACGCCCGCAATAATAAAACAGCAGGTCACAACATGTATTATGACCCAAAATGTTTTAAAGAATAAAGCCCAACGGGCTTCCTTCATTGTTAGGATTGGAACATCTGGACGATCGTCATCAGTGTGGCCTATCAAGTGCCCAGTTGCCCGAGCCCAAATCTTTTCTACAGTATTCATCAAGCCTCATAAATTGCACTGTTCGCTCCATGTTCTGCGCACTCAACTCGCACACAGTAACAGCGATTGCCTGTCTTTTCTCTAATTAAAGCATCAGCAAACGTGAAAGCATGTTCAGCAAACTTTTCCGCACCTACACCGTCAAAGATTCGAATCTCAGCCAAATTCAATGCTTCCAGTTCTTGGAATTTGATCAAATGTGGATCCTGCTTGTCCAAAGCCAGCTTGTGATCAAAGTGATCTTCCAGCCAGGCCTTGAGTGGTTTGAGTCCGCCAAAGTCCACTGCCCAGTTTTTGTCATCTAGTTGATCACAGCCAAATGTGAATGTGAAAGCTAGACTGTATCCGTGTAGCAGGTGACAGTGTGAATGCTCTGCGTTGGGTTGACGGAATACCGCTGACAGACCAATGTTGTGTCCGTAATGTTTTGTTGAGTAAAATTTTGCCATTGTAATCTCCTTGATTAAGCAATGACACGCAGAGTTTATATTGCGGGATGAGCGTCTAAGTCCGCATAATATAATTATACACTTTTATAGTGCAAGGTCAACCTTATTGACCCGCTATGAGACCAAATGGGGCCCAATGCCCAGGTGTGCCACTGGCTATACAAATCCAGCCCACATAACTGGTCACAGTTGGTTCAGTGTTCCAGCAGATGTCGCCCTTGGCATACACTCCTGCTACAGGAGCTTGATTGCTGTGTGTTTGTACCTGACCACCCAAGCTAACATCACCTGGTACAGTGAGATTCATGAGAGGATTGGGATTTTGAGTATTCACGCACACTGGACCAAAAATCTTCACGGGCTTTCTTGTGTTGGTACTGTCGCCTATCAAGATGCTGTTGTTGACATGTGCAACTATGTTGGTCATTTGTGAATAAAAAGATACATCGCCTGCACTGTTGATGTGATTGGATGTGATAGATAGTGCTGTACTGCCATGACCAACAAGCAAACTAGTGAGTGTGGCTTTGCCGTTCACAGCCATGTTGCCTGTCAACTCAGTATTGCCGCTAACACTTAAATTTTGCAACACGCCCAGTGTGCTCAAGTTACTGAAAATAACTCCCGGACCCACACTGTTTGAACTCAGTACAGGAATACCGTTGATGTAGAATTCTTTGTTGTTGTCAATATCAATGCTTTCACTGCTGAACAATCTGTCAGGCCCTGGCATCAACATCAATTGTTTGGTATTGTTTGCAGACTGTGTCCAAACTAGACCCAATCCATATGTGGTGCTATCGCCTGTGCTTACAAATTGCAAACTGCTGTTTCTTTCCACTCTTGTGTCAGAAACTATTCGTGTTACATTCAATTGACCGTGTATATTCACCACGGCAGATTGGCTTATGCTGTTGCCTATATCAATTACTCCACCTGCGCTGATACTGATTCTTGCGGTGTTATCAGTCACTATAGACAAAGCATGATTGCTGGCAGTACCCATGGTTGCCAAGTTGATGTTAGGACTTCCAATCACAATGTTGACATTGTTTTCTACAATGTCTAAAGCCAAACTGGGTTCATTGGTACCAAGACCAAATCTATTGAATTCGCTATTGAAGTATGCAAAATTGCCAAACACCGCATCTCCAGATACATCCAAGCTTCTGAGAGTGCCAACTGATCGCAAGTTGCTGTTGGTAACCGTAACACCCAGTGTATTGGCAGTTAGTATAGGTGTATTATCAATGCTGTAGGCATTGCCGGCAGCTAGATCCAAACTGTAGTTGGACCAAATTCTACCGTTACGATTTACAAACAGTTGGGCAATGTTGGTTTGATTGGTGGGAATAGTGGGCATAAGTTGAGTCTCTTTATAATATTTATCACATGACTCAACTTAGCCTCTGACCTTACTGCACTTTTAGAAGCACCGTTTCCTCGTTGATACGACCGTTCATTCTAGTGTCTGTGGCATTTATTTCGTCTAGGAACTTGCGCAACTGCACCTTGCCAGCCGATTTGAACTCCTTGAGTTTTTCTTCCGGCTTGCGCAGCGTCTTACACACACTGAGATTTTCATTGAAGTTTACTATCGAAGTGCCCTTGATGGCCAATTCGTTGAACTCGGTGGCCACATACTTGCCCAACTTTCTAGTTTTGGTGTTGTAGATCCAAAGTTCTTTGGCACCAATCACATCAGTTGGGTTGATGCTCACCAACTTGGTAGGTTCATCTGATTTCTTGTATTTGAGCTTGGCCACCAGCTTCTCTTTGGGCACACTTTTGCGAGCTTTGGGTTTGCGATTTGCCTTGGCTTCTTGGCTCAACATATCACAAGCCATCATGATTTCTTGATAGAACGCAATTAGGTTCTTGATTTGCTTGCGGCTGCGATGACTGTATCCTTCGCGTAGCTGTTCATCTGCCTTGCCTGATGCCAACAGCTCCAGCTCAGATAAATCCTTGCTGTAGAACCCTTTAATTACTCTTGCATGAGCCGCTTTTACCTGCTTGCCCTTGAGCAAGTTCAACATTTTAATGGCTTTGGGATTGAAATTTTCTGGATCAATTTGAAAACTTTCAATTGCATCCTCAATTTCTTCAACCATTTTTCCCGCAGTTTCTTTCATGCGATCCTGTATGCTGGGCTGTGCTAGCACAGGTTTTGTTTCTTTGGTCTCCAGCTCTTCGATATCATTTTTTCCAGCTTCGATAACCTCTGCAATCGCTTTGCGCAACCAAGCGGCTGTGTCTTTGCCATCATTAAAATCCTCCCTAACAGCGGGCATGCCTCTAAGCATGCAACTGGCAACAGATCCTATAGTAACACCACTACGGCTGTCTTTGGTTTTTTTGAAAGCAGCAATGTCAGATTTGGTACAACCAATATTGGTCATCCATTTTATCACTGCTGGTTTAAGATCTTTGCCATTGAATTCCAAACGATAGTATGCCATGGCATTGTGGAAGTTACGAAAAAATTGATTCGTATCCCATGACTCGTGACCTTCCCAAACTGGACTGTGATCCTTGGGTGCCCGTGTGCGGTTGGTTACCTTTACCATTTTTCTGATCCTGCTTTGTTTAACATGTGTGTATTGTAGCAACAATCGAACTAGATGTCAACACGCTCTATATCAGATTCTAGGCATGCTTGGCCCTGTTGTATTTCCACAACATGCAACAGCGTGGTGCCAATATTTTCTAATTGATGCCATTCGTATGCATGTATTTTGAGTGTACCAAGGGTTTTTATATCAGAGTGTCCCAGATCCCAATGCACACGAGCGATACCCTGTATCACAAACCATGTTTCATCTCTATGTTTGTGTCGTTGCATACTGAGCTTTTGTCCCGGCTGTACTATTAATTCTTTTACTTTTACAGTGTTGTTTGGTTGCGACAACACACGCCATTCTCCCCAATCTCTCTTGACATGCTCTCCTGTCCAGTTGTGCAAAATAAAACTACTGGAATTTTTTTTGTTGTTACCACCAACGCCAAATTTAAAAGTGATATCTTTGATTTTCATCTCCGGTATGTTGTTGGCAGCACGATCTCCTCCATTGGCAAAAATAATTTCATCTTCAGGATAGTGAGCCCGCACCTGTTGTATAAGATGGCAGGCCGATCCATCTTCATCATCGAATGTGTAAACTTCATCCACCATGGCTAGATTATTGATAATGCATAAACGTTCATGCCAAGGCATGAATGCCCGACCCTTTTTGCGCTCTAACCACTCATCGCTGTTTAGTCCCACAATCAACATGTCGCCCAATGTTCTTGCGGCCTTGAAATATGCAATGTGACCGCTGTGCAGAGGATCAAATCCTCCGGACACTAATACTATAGTCATTTTTTAATCCTAGTATTTCCGTAGTGTATCACAGTGCATCCTTCAATGTCAGGTGTGGTGCGCCACGGATCCATTATAACACTACCCACAGCAGGAGTAAAATACCAGCCTTGCGAACTGCCATCGATTCCAGTGCCAGCATATGTAACACAAGCATTGTGAGCCATCAATATGATTGCCGGAGCATCTGCCACAGCAGTATCACCCGTTAGAGGATCAGCATAGGTCAATGGCACACCAGCTTGTTCAACAAAGTGTCCTACCAGTTCGCTGTAACTGCCAATGGTGTATTCCACATAGGGTTTATAGGCTCTTCCATGTATAACTACAGGCAAGTTATGATCCTTAGCCAAACTGACCAGTTTGTTAGCCATGTTCTTGGCCTGCTGGTCTCTACTGACCATTATGGTTTGAAACAGATCATAACCTAGATCCAAACGCTCTGCTAGAAACCGGAGTGCAATATTGTCGCGGGGATGACAAGCACCTGCATCGCCCATGCCCGCTGTGAGATATCGTGGACCAGTGATGCGTTGTGTAGCGGCTTTCAGTGCATCTGTTACCACATCAACATCAATGTTGCCATTTTTTTCTGCTACATCCTGTATCATGTTTACCAATCCAATTTTTGCACTGATAAATGTGTTGTAAAACACCTTGATGCATTCTGCTTCGTCCCAAGTGCCTATATTGATATTGGGATTGTTTTGCATTATGGGTTGGTAAAAGTCAACCAGCATTTGGGCATCGCCTGTATCACTGCCATCTTCTGTGCCCACAATCAAACACTCTGGATTAACCATGTCCCATTTCACTGAGCCCATGGCAATCAAATAGGGATTGTAGATGAACCGAGCGTTGGTGATGCAAGGACGCAAATGCGCTCTCACTGTTCCCGGCAATACTGTGCTGATTAGCACCACCAACTGCGTGTGATCAGCATGCTGATTGATTTCTGTCAATACCTGTTGCACAATACTGTAATCAAAGTCCTTGGGTGGAAGGTTTGCTATGGGTCGTCCTCCACCATATTGGGGATCATGGGGCGTGGGCACAGCAACAAAAATTAAATGTCTGCCTGTTATGGCATCCTTAATGGAGTCAAGCAGTGTAATTTCAGCATCAGGGCATTTAACCGTATCATATCCGCAAACATCATAATGCTTGGCCATCACTTCGGCACAGGGCAGTCCCAATTTGCCACATCCTATCATTGCAACTTTCATTTTTTAACCTCTTGTTAAGTTAATTATCACTAGATAAAATGTCTTGTAAATTTTTAGTAATGACTTTGCTATTTGCAAGCAAATTGTAGTTGTGTATGGCTATGTGAAATGTGGCTTCTTGGAACAAGATCCAATCATGGTCACTCAATCTGCAAAGTCTATCTATTTCATCAGTGATAAAATCCATTCGTGCATAGTCGTCATCTATAGAATCATAAGTTTCATTTATCCAAGGATGGAATGTTTTGTATCCCAATTGGTTCAATATGTGCAACGAGTAAGGTCTAGTTACTATGACAAAAGGCCTTTTTGATGCAATGGCTTTGAATATTTTTTCCGTAAAGAAAAAAGAATCCAATGAACAATTTGTATTTGGCTTAATGTCTTTATAAAAATTGGTTTCTGTAACTACAGTAAAATAAACATCATTTATGAGTGGAATATCAAAACGCTGCAAACAACCCAACGATTCAGTGAGATTTGAAACCAGTTTCAGTGGCAACAATCCACTATCTAGTATAGTTGCCGCAATATCTTTGTGTCTTATAGGTTCAACTTCACTTAATAGATCACTGTTAACTTCATCGATTATATTTGCACCAAAGCCATAAAATGAGTAATAGGAATATTTTAACAAATCCTTTTGGAGTATTTGAGAGAACAATGCCAATCTATGCGGCCTGGGATTTCGATTCCAGCAGAGAAATTTTTTATTTTTCAGAACAGCATTTGTGTGGATTTTTGCTTGAATATCGCCAATATGACTGTTACCGTTTTCATATGAGTTTGAAAATATGATATTAGCCAGCGGAGCAACATCAAATGCTTTACAGTGTTGCAAATACATTTTGGCATTTTCTTTAATAGGGTGCAGGCCTGTCAACAGATACACACTATCAAAGTTATATTTTTCTTTCAAAACTGGACATATAACTTGATGCACAGCTCTGAAAATATGATAGGGCAACCCTTCGCCGTGTATGTCAAAAAGTATGCAGTATCTTGCCTGGCGGGTCATTTCATGATAAAATTTATCGGCCAATAGTAGCAGTTGGACATCATCTATATCGAAATAGCACTCTACTATGAGAGCATGCGGCACAACTTGTTTTGCCGCAGAGAAGGGATCATTGTTGATAAAACGCACAATGTCATTGTCTGGGTTTATTGAGGTCATCTACATACCAGCATGTTCAAAATTCCAGTGGGGCATGTAGGACCTTACTGTGTTGATAATAGAAGATTGCATGGCAAAATATTCCATGTTTTTGTTCACATTGTTACTAATTTCCAGTTGCAATCTATGCAACATGGCTCTGCTGCTACCTAGGTCAAGATCAAATTTTGTATCTATGTGGTTGTCGAAAAAGTGCAAATGATTTGCAATATCAGGATGACCATCTGCACATTTGTCAAAGAAATGTGAATTTGATTCTATTGGCCATAAATCTAGCAAGGGCAGTTGAGGCAACCAGTAGTTGGCCACTGGATTTTTCATTTTTATTTCATCAGCACTGTTGTCAGTTTCTATATCGAGATAGTTTAACATGTTGAATTGATACGCAATAGGATATGCTTTATTGGCTGTGAGTATAGCGGTGGAATTTTTTATAATGTCGTTCTCCCAACTCCAATATTTTTTCTTAAAATCTGCATCATAAAAAGGGTTATTGAACACATTGCCATAACATCTCCATTGATCTAGCCAGCGGTCTTCTCTAGTCCAGCTGGACCACTGTACTATTATGGCATCATGTTCTGTGAATTTATAAAGTGCATCAAATTCAGCTAAACGGCATAGTATGCCCATGTTACCCATGCCTGGCTTGCCGAGATTGTATACTGGGCGGTCTGTGGCCAAGGCAATAATATCTGCCCAAGTGGGCCAATAATATTTGGTCCAGCTGCATCCAAAATTGAAATACCTATTGTAATTCATGCTTGTATTTAAATGTGATTGGAAATTCTTTTGGTGCCACGATATTGGACACACCAACGATATACTTATGCTGGTCGCACCAGTTGCCCTGGCCCTTCCAGTTTTTTTCAAACGACCAATCTATATCTTGATTCAATTGGGTTTCTTCATCGAACAAATCTGCATAATCCTTGTCAGTTCTGCCGGCAATCCCCCACTTAGGTTTCGCTAACTGTCTTGCTCTGGTTGCTGCATTACTGGTCATGTTGCTGAAGTCCTGAGCAAAAAAAGCACCCTGTCTGTGTTCTTCTTTGTAGGGCTCGTAGTTATATGTCTGCAAAAATTTCCAAGAGAAGTCAGCATGCCAGTGCCCTTGTGCGTTTATTGCAAATTTAAATTTAGCTGTGTATTTTCCACTGCCGTATTGGTTGCCAAATTCTTGTGTGTCTAGATCAGGATCAAATTTTATTTCAGTTTGATATCCGCCTCTTGTACGCCACAGCATGCGCAACAAGGGCCAAATTTCGTTAATCAAACTGTCAGCATAGGGATTGATGTCACTTTCTATAATTTTGTAATCAAATTGCTCATATTCCACATCGTGGTTTACCTCGTCGTCATACTTAATCCAGTAGTGCATTTTTTTGAGATTGGGCCTATTGGGGTAAGAAATTTTCCTGTCCCCTATTATCTGATCCAAGTAGATACTCATCATCTTGACACGCATGAGTGTGTGTGAACCTCCCATGCTGAAATCCTTTGTGATCCAGTGTCCTAGATATTTTTGATAGCTGAGATTGAACTTGTCAGGATTTTGTCCTGTAATGGTTTCTGGGCCTTGCCCGAATCCAATACCAGTGCTCATGTTGCTGATATTCATGTCTCTATTGCGCCAAAGAAATGTCATGGTATCTGCATAATCTTGCCCAGTTTCCGTTGGAAAGGCCACAATCCAATTGGTTGCGGCTTGTATGCCCACGCTGTTACCATCTCTAAAGTTTTGCTCCATTTCACTTATGGTTACACCTTTGGCCATGTGGTCCAACACTTTTTGGCTACCGGATTCACAACCATAATTGAGATACACACATCCGCTGTTTGCTAGATCTTGCATGTACTCCAGATTCATTCTGCCATCACATCTAGCATAACCAGTCCATTTGATTTGTAATCCTTTGGCAATGATACCTTTGGCAAATGCCCTTAGTTCTTTGAGATTGCCATTAACCAAACTGTCAATGAACCAAAACACTCGTGTGCCCTTGTTGTTATAGAGATATTCTACTTCGGTCAACGCATCTACGGCCATGCGCTGTCTATACTTCCAAAAGTGCGTTTCCTCACAAAAAGTGCATTTGGCTATGCATCCTCTGCTGAGCTCAGTGGTAACTCCATTGGGAATCTTGTATTCATTAAAATCAATATGATCAAAGTCAGGCATGGGAAATTTGTTTAAGTTGAGTCTTTGATCTTCTGGTTGTGTAATATACTGTTGATTGAGATGTGCAATATTTTTCTCCACTTCTTCAAGTATCCTAAGGATAGCCTCTTCGCCTTCTCCACTTACCACATAGTCATAATAGGACTCCTTAATGAAATAGCCCTTTTGCACATTTGGCCCTCCCACGGCAATTTTAACATGCGGAAGTCTGGCTTTCAATTGCTGTACCATCCATTTGGTAGGTTCTTCATTCATTTGATAGATACTAAAACCAACCAAATCAGGAGCATACTCTATGATGTCTTCAAGTGTTTGTTCAAGGAAAGGCTTGAAATGTCCATGCAGTTCTTGATAGTTATTGTCGCACCAGCGCCAAATAGTGGTAGGATCCCACAGTTTGTAAGACAATTTATTTTTGAAATTTTTATCATAATATCTATAAGCCTTGATATTGGCATCCAACACACGACTGGTGTATCCTGCCTGTTTGGCCACAGCCGACAATCTACAAAGATTAAAGGGCGGAAATTCAGCCGCCCATTGAGGCAACAGCACCAGCATGAGTCTGGTGTGTCTGTCAGCACACTCCATTTCAACCAAAGTGGTATTTCTTTGCTCTACTGGCTTGGCATACTGAGCTATGGCCTGCAGCGTGTTGAGATGTTTGTCATCGCCTGTTTGATAGGTCATTAGATTTCCGACACAAAGGTTTTTTTTCTCATGAGTGTTTGAAAATTGTGTTCGCAGATTTCTCTAGCATGTTGTATGAACTCAAACAATTCATTTTCCTGCAAATCACAAAGTCTCCTGATCTCTTTGACTATCATCAACATTCTTTTACCGTCATTTGTTTCCAAATCATAACTTTCATCTATTATGGGAGAAAAAGTTTTATAACCCATGGCCTTGTAAATTTCCAAACTACGCGGAACGCTCACAAGTAGAAAAGGATGGCGCATAGCAATTGGCTTAAACGCTTTCTCACTTAGAAATCTAGCAGAGTCATACCAATCTTTTGTAAAAAAAGTAGTTTCGGAAATCACACTAAAATAACTATTTTCATAGAATATATTTGTATCAGCAGTGGCTTCTGCGCGATTTATGTAAAGTTGATCAGTGTCCAAATACATGGGTGGTAAATTTGTTACACTGGAATATTGTGTAAGTAAATCAATAATATCGGGCTGATTTCTAAAACAATGCATTAGTTCAGGCCATCTAGTGTGCCATACATCATTAGTATCACATGGCCCAAAGCTAACATGACCTTTATCTAATAACTCGCGACCATGCAGTAGAGTGATTAGGAAAGGCCGATGCAATCTCCATCGTCTGTTTAGGCTTAGGTATTTTTTGGGATAATCTTTAATTGTAAGTGTTTTAGGTAGGTTTTTTTTATATACATAATTCACGGAGTTTTGAAGATCAGATTCAAACAGTCTGTACCAAAAAATAAGTATTGCCTGTTGCGATAACCGCTGTGCCAGTTGTCTACTGTATGTACCAGCATCATGCATATTGGTCAGTAGTATAATTTGTGATGCTGGTATTCCTGCTTTAATGACAATGTGGAGATAGATAGAATCTATAGACTTGACAAATGGTTCCAATGCATTGTCCAAAACTAGGAAAAGTTTCTTTTCAAGGATTAGTTGCAAACTATCTTCGTCTATGAGATCAAGTATGTCATACAGTTTAAAACTGTGCTGACATGAGAACATACAATACCAACCTCGTAATTCTATATAGGTAGCGTCTTGCAACATGCAAATCGCCGCAGTGGAAATGCTTGACCATTCTAATCTAGGGTTATTAGGATCATAGCTGTTGATAACAGGAAACAACTTGTTGACTATTTTCATATGCGATTGTTATTGACTCTGAACAGCATGTCATCGAATTCTACTATAGCTTCCATGATCTCTTGTTCATGTTCCAAAAACTGCATGGTGTGATTGGACCAAACTGTTTTAGGAAATAGTTTTTGCAAATAACCAAAATGCTGTATTGGGCTTGGATGGTAGTCAGCTGACTGATGTCCTTTTTTTGTTATGGGATGTTGAGGCCACTTGCCATTCATGCCTAATGTCAAAAGATCTGGCAAGATACTGTCAAATGTTGATTTATAAGTTGCACAAATCATGCGATATTTCATTTGACTTATGTTGTCTGTACTAGTGATCGTGAAAGGGCTCATGTTCAACATGTAATAATCACATGACTTGGTTTGTAGATATTGCTTGATCAAGGTAATGAGATTGATGTCTCTCAAAAGATATCCTACCTCATCAGCAAAATCCGTTACAAATTTATCATCATAGAATCCCTGTGTGTATATGTTGCCCGGAGTCAACCAATTGCCTTTCACATGCCGATCCTCTCTAGCTACAGAGCTCCACATGATCATGATCAAATCGCCATCTGTGAAATTGTGTTTCAAGTCCGCTTCAGTAACTTGACAACTGATAAAAAGATTGCCGCCACCCGACTGTGCATAGTTATGATACTCAGGAATTTCTTGTGCTATGATATCAGCCCAAGTGGGCCATCCATATGATGTCATACTGCAACCAAAGGCAAAGAATCTTTTGTACTTTGCAAAGTCAAGCATTTAAATACTCCTCAGAGCAGGTCATGATGTCGCGTAAGCCTGTGTGATAGAAATTGATTTTTCTACACAAGTAAAAATTGTGCATGATAGTGGGCATGCTGTTCTTTATTCTTCTAATCTTTTCTTCTTTAGATAATTGTATCCAGCTTACCAATTCACTGTATGTGGCATAGAATCTTTCAATGTCGTTCTCGATGTCATTGTAATAGGGATTTATACTGCAATAATCGATCCTGAATCCCAGTTGTTCCAAGGCTCTTAGGGTATGAGCAGATGCCAGCAGTATCATGGGATGACCATAAGCTAGGCATTTGAATATTTTTTCTGTGATAAACACTACATTTTCTTTATTGCTTTGAAATTTGGTTTCGGACACAAAACTTAATAGAGAGTTTTTGAACACACTTTCATGCACGGTGTTGGCAGCATTTATCTGTGCCCAATCGCCGTCCACATGTCTAGGAAAATGCTGTCTCATATAGTTGTCAAAATCTGATATCAAGTAATTAGCGCATGCTCTGGTAGTTTTATCATTTATCAAACTTAAAATTTCAAGTGGATCCGCTTGGCCGCAGTTTAGTTCGTTGCAACTCACCATTCCCGAATCCAATAGTTGGTCTCTGGCCAGCATGTACAAGTGTGCCAATCTGTGCGGTCTTGACACCCTATTGAGACTGTTGAATGCGGTAACTTCTGGATTAGCAAGGGATTGATTAATGATTGGATCTGCTGGAAATACATCTTTATGAAAAAAGATACGATCAAAGTGTATCATGTGTTTAACTGAAAACAGTTTGGGACTGCCCGACTCTATAAGCCAGGCACCGTATTGCTCTTGTATTTTGTAGTTTCCTTGCACTATCAGAACTGAGTCCACCGGAAGGCCTAAGTCTTGCATGGCTCTAGTGGTTTCTGCAAATGCATTTTTATTATTGTATATAAAGCCACCACCCTCTCTATCTGCTGCTATCACCAGTCTAAGTTTTTTACATCTTGCTAAATCCAGTACATGGATTGGAATTTCTCTCAGTACATGATTGCGAGGCAAGCTGGAAGAAAAATCTATGCCAGTCCACCATATAGGATCACCATTTACTTCTATGAAATAGCATCCTGACTCTGTGAGATTATCCAAAGTATCTATCTTTATTCCAGCTAGTACCAATTGTTTTTTTAAATTTGTACCTTCTGGTATCAGCCAAAAAGATTCACCATTGGGTCCAGTTTTAAGGTGGGACATATTGGCTTCGTTTATATTGGCGTTGTCAAAATAGCATTTCATGGTATCAATTGTTTTAGTTCGGGAAAAACTTCCGTAAATTTTCTATGGCGCAAGGTGTCATACTGATTTGTCTTGGCAACAAATTTTGCATGAAGATCAGCATCAAATTGTGAATTTTCTAGATTGGTTATCATGCTGTTGATGCTGTCTTGATATCTAGCGGGCCATGTGGTTTGCCGTAAGTCATCCAGTATTTGTTTTTTCATGTGATTGGGTAACACCTGCATGCTATAGTAGTCGGGATTAATTATATTATAGCAACTGAATGTAAATTTAGCATCCAGTAATTCTATCAAAGTGTCTAAAAAAGATTTTACTGTGGCAATGTTGAACACCGAAATCACGCTGCTCACGCCCAGTATCACATTGGGCACCTGGGTCTTAATCGTTTTAATATTTTTTTCTATTACTGTCCAATCTGTGCCTTCACGAATGTACTCGGCTCTTCCACCCCAACTGTCCAAACTTGCAAACACGGTCACATTTTTGAACTGTGTCCAGTAGTCCAGCACTGATGTTTGCTTGTAGTTTAGCTTGCTGAGATTGGTATTGTATCGCAATTTAACATCAGTCTTGCCTATAGATATAAGATGATCGAGTATTTGGTAATGCTGTTCAGTCAGCAAGGGCTCGCCACCGGCAAAATATATCTCTTTCATGTTTTTGAAATGCGGCATGAATTCATTGTACAACTTGTCGTTGCTTTCACCACCAGCATATATAAAGATTTCTTTCTTGCCATCTTCTTTTGCCCAGCTTGAGCTGTAGGTGCTAGAACAGGTACGACACTTAAAATTACAAATGTTGCTCCACCTTACATCAAAGTAGTGAAGATTCATGTAATCCAGAGATCCATCAGGATTGGTATCCTTGGCGTAAGGCAAAAATTCAGCAAACTGTTGATTAACAGAAGTTCTGTAACTTGCACTGCCTTGATCCTCTGATCTATAACATGCGGAACACTGCGTGGCTCGTTGGCCTGACAGCATGTCAGTGCGGAGTTGTTTGTAAGTAGAGCTGTTCCATATTTCCTTGATGCTGTTTTTTTGCGTATTACCCATGTGCTGATGATGCTCGGCTATACAGCAGGGTAACACACTGCCATCAGCATTGGCATACATGTGTATCCAAGGCAGTATGCAAAAGGTTTCAGAGGTCATTGCGCCACCCTGCTGATCTACATAAGTATTGCGCCCACAACAGGTGACCATATTGATTGGGATGGTTGTTGTGTAACGCATTGGTTTTGATAAAGTCATTGCACTCGTTGATTATATTCAATTGTGAGTTGGCATAACCAATATCAACTGCAACATTATATTCTTCTTGAAACCTCGCAAACCAGCCTATGGAATAGAAATCAGGCATTTCTACATTGCGGCTTAATACTTTTCCTGAATATTGAATCCAACTGGTTTCCTCGATTTTGAATGCATAATTTCTTTTTGGTGTAACTGTTCGACAAAAGTTTTTCCACAATGTGGCATCCATATTCAAATTAAATTTTTGTAATGTGTTATGATAGATATCAAAAAATATCTCGTCGTAGGATCTCAGCCAGTCTTGTATTTCATACTGCTGGTTACGGTTATACAATGCACTAAGGGGATGGCCCGTATCTTCAATAATATTTGATATTGCCATCTCTCTACCAGGCTCAGTCATTTGAACACTTACATATATCTTGTCATAATCAAAGGTGCTGGCATGAGATAGCATTCTTTCTAATTCTGAAAACATATACATGTTGCAGTTTCCTGGTACTGCATACTGATAGAGATCTGCATCCAACATCAAGGCCATCCTTGATCCCAATCCTAGGCTCAGTTGGGTCAGCAAACTGTATTGGTTTAAGGCTGTGGCAATATTTGGAAGTGTTTCGCCGTAGGCCCAGCTTTCTCCTACAACAATCAACAGTGTTTTTTTGTTTCGTTTTACAAAGATTTCTGAAAACTTTACAGGTGTCTCGATCCAGTTGGGTTTTTTATTGATATCATTTAGCCATATAGTTGCATCCGTCCACAGTTCAAGGCCTATGTTAGGCAAATATGTATCAAATTTATACCAATTCATGGCATTCCTTATAGAACTTTTCCAGCTCAGGAAATGTTGAGACGAAGTTGATATTTTTTCGTTTATCATATTCCTTGAACCATAGATAAAAATCTCTACGGCCTTCCTGTAATTTTTGATCACTGTAGTTTGTGGTTTCCATGTACCTAACTATGCGGCTGAATTTATCATGTTCCATTTGACTAAATTTAGTGTTGTTTAAATCATCAACATTGTCCGATATGAATTGCATGTGAGAATGCATATATGGCATAAATTCTTCCTTGGGCAGTATGTTAATATCGTATTGTAAAGGTTCCTTTAAATGTGGCACATCAAATCTTACTCGTTGCCATTTTGTTTGATTGTGACTGTTGTATTTTAGTCTCCATTCCAATATCTTGGCAAGTAGTAGATGGAAATTAGTCACAGTGAGTGCATTGAAGGTAACCATAAATGTAAGGGGTTGATTTGTCTTGGTCAAATAGGTGTCAAAGTTGCGCTCCCATACCTCAAGATTCAAACCATATCTTATGTATTCAGCAGCGGAACCCCAAGTATCCATGCTGGTAAAAATTTTGAATGCCCTGATCTTTTTACTGGCCAACAAACTGTTTACCCTTTCTACCAATCTGTCTATCAATACGGGTTTGACTCCGAGATTGCTGTTGATATTCAATTCTAGGTTTGGCAACGGATTGATTTCAAGATCCTCCAACAGACGCCATGTGCTGGCCTGTAGCAAAGGCTCACCGCCTGTGACGCGCAAAATGTTAAGTGTCTTGCTGACATCTGGCCACCACTGCCACCAGGCTTTAACATATGGATTATTTTCTTCTTCGTAGAGAACAAGATCATCCACTCCAAATCCATGGTTCTTTACGGGATAAGCCCCATGGGTTTTTATTTCTTTGTAGTAACTGCTGCTGGCTTTGGGATGGCAGTAGCCACATTTGAAATTGCATTCATTGCCAAAGCTGACTTCTATATACTCAGGATTAACATTGTAATCCGGTCCTTCCAGTTCTATTTGTTGCAAACGTTTAGGGTTATATATACTAGCATTTCGCTCTTGGCGATCGCTGATGTAGTCTGGACCCATGGCTTCTATGTTCCAACAATATGCACAACCTGTTGGTTGGCCACCATTCAACATTTCAAGCCTTTGTAATTTTTTCTCCTTGGTGTTGTGTAGCGCACTGGGATTTATGCGTATTTCGTCTAGGGGTATCTTGTGTGGTGCTGGATGATAGCAACTGTGGGTTTCCCCTGACTGGAGATAAATGGTAGTATGATGCCATTTTGCCAGACAAAATGTGGAACTGATCCTATCAGTTATGTCTTGAATCTGTATTATCTTGTTTTTGTCTTGCATCACAGATCAGGTCCACAGACTCTGTCTTATTTTAATAAGACGAATCATCATAGCTTCATCTTCATCTTCGTAGGTTTTTTCAATCTTTTGAAGTAGCTTGTGTGCCTTGTCACTGGCCTTTTTGATATTAGGATCTTTTTCAGTGCCAAAATGCAGGCGGCCACCGTTGGCAACACGACTCGCTTCACATGCCGCAGTCCAGCCACTAGCTTCGTAAGGGTCGGGGCGATTGCGGTATGTTGTGGTCCACCAAGTGTAAAGTTCAATGATTTCTTTAGAACTTTTGGCTTGGTATGTGGGTTCACCATAGCCTTTCTCGTCTGGCTCAGCACCCATGTCCTTATCAACAACTAGTCCGCTTGCCCAAGTCAAATACTCCATACCAGCTTCGGCATTACGCCAAGTACGCCAGCGCAACCAGCCACTACGCCACCAAGGCACATTGAATTTTGTTTTGGCATCGTCGTCCCACATGCAGTGATGCCATGCCTGCTCGATCTCAACAAAATCCACCAACTCGTTGAACATGCAGAAAAGAAATCGATTCCCAACATCTTGCCATTGACCAGGCTTAATGTCACGGGGATGAGCTGTAAGAGCATGACTGCGACTAACCCAACGATTGTTGATGTAGTATCTAACATCATGCAATTTGTCCATGGGCCAGTTTACAAAATTTTGTACTGCATCCAAAGCTTCTTCAGCTAGCCAATAGCGAAAGCTGTGCCGCATCTGAGCCAAAGTATTCCACTCGTCCCATTCTTCGCTAGTGCCCGCGGGTAATTTTTTCGTGCCCCGTATCCAGTCTGCAAATGCTGTGCATGACCAATAACTACTTCTCATATTATTTCCTTCAGTAATGATTACAATATATCATGTTTAAAAATCTCTTGCTGAGTTTATACTACTTATAGCTATCATGCCCTCATGAGACTACATAATGAAAACTTACACCTCCGTCAGCTTTTACACAACTAAATTTTCTCACCTGTAGCAAATCCTCTAAACGATTTAAATCTAGGAAATCTCAAGCTGTATGTGCCGTCTTGATTTTGGGTCACTGCATCAGCACGAACTTCTACCACATGCCCGTCTGCCCTACATGACCAGAATTCTTCACGCTGAAGATCACTAAAACCCGAACCCACATTCACGCGAATGAGCTTGCCATCGTCTATGCCTTCACATACCAAGGCACCCATTTTACCCACATTCTTGCCAGTGCCTTCTTCAGTGGCAACCACTGTTAGGCTTACTTCAATGAATGGTTTGAGTTTGAGCCATGCCACACTGCGCTTGCATTCATAACCAGCCGCGGGATCCTTCAGCATGATGCCTTCGTAACCACCTTCAATAGCTAGGGCATTGATTGTTTTGTAACGAGCTTGACCTTCCTGTGTATCCAAGTCTACCAGCTCATTGGCCACATAAGTTACATTGGGCAACAAGGCCTGATTGGTTTCGACCCAGAACTTGACCATGCTACTACGAGTGGTTTGATCTTTATCGTAAATACCTTTTTCAAAGTGTTCCAACGGCAACACATCGAACAGATTGAGAACAGCATCTCCAGCTTCCACATTGTCCTTGCGATGCACCTGCTTCATCAAGTCCTGAAAACTAGAGCTCATGATCTCACCGTCTAACACCACATCCATGCTGTTGCTGGAACCTTTTAGTTGCATAACGTTTGAAATCTGTTGTGCTATGTGAGGAAAATTCGCCAGTTCTTTACCATTGCGACTGAACATATCCACCCTACCATCACTATGTACAATAGTAATAACTCTAACTCCATCGAGTTTAACTTCGATAAGTTTCTTGCCCGATATCTTGCTCTCATGATTAGCACTATCGTGAGCAAGCTGACAACCGAATACAGGAATAGCATAGTCAGCATACTTCTTCTCCACCACTTTGTTGATTGTTTTTTCACTAGTACCGCAACGCAAGTCTTTGATTAAAATTCTCCGATACCAACCATTCCACTCTGCCTTGGTTGCTGACTTCATCATGGCGGCAATCATATCGCGAGCTGTGTTGCCTGTAACATTGCGAGATACAAATCCAGTTAGAGCGAGAGTAAAACTGTCCCAAGGCAAGCCAGCACCATCCGCATCTGTTTTCTCAGGTATCTGTTTGAGTCCAAAAGTAATCATTGGATCTAGCGCAAGACGACAACCTTCAAAGAATTCTTTATTGCCTTCTTCAGCAATGGCTAGGATAATGGCTTCTTTGTCTAAACGACTGGAATGGCTTTCCAAACTCCAGATATGACTGGCGCAAATGCTCATATGTACTCCAACTAGTTACTGTGTAAGTGCTAATTGTACAGAGATTCTACTAGTATGTCAAGTGAGTATTGGTTCTAAATGGTTTGCCTATGTAGGCATTTTCAAGTTGACGCATTATGAGATTCCTCATTCTGCGCACTATGGCATGATTGTGATCCCAATCAAATGTTTTTAAATAGTAACACCAAGTGCCGTTTTTGTGCCTAGCACATAAATCACTGTCCAAGTAGTGTCCGATAGCTTGGGGATCATACCCAAATCGATCAATTAATTCGCAAGCGCAATTAAATGCATGCGCACCCATTTCGTCTGTGTCACCGTAGTATTCCTGCTGTTTGCGTTCCTTGCTCAAAAGTGCTGTGCTCTGATAGCCTGGCAGACTCTTGAATTCTCTTGCACGAAACTGTCGCATGTGTATGATTTCATGCAACACTACATCGGCAAATCGTGTGCTCATGCGGCGCCAACGATAGTGAGTGAGCTTCAATTTGGTATCTGCAGGATTATAGTTGAAATTGACTTCTATAGCAGGTTGATTAATTTTATCAAGATGACTGTAATAACAACCGCCCATGAACACATAGCCATTAGTGGTTGGCGCATATATGCACTTTTTCACCTTTACTGGCAAGTACTGCTTCACATGCCTTACAATGCGTTTTTGAATCTGACTGGGGCTTAGCTCTCGTCCCACTATTTCACCGTGAAGTGAATAGAACATGGAATATAGGCCACTGCGTGATAATTCCGACCAATCAAA
>Ga0136641_1000041_pt1 | contig 48685 bp, 42 predicted proteins | sample EliLak1302023Y_FD_115312 | JGI IMG/M metagenome (GOLD analysis project Ga0136641, IMG submission 115312) | Freshwater microbial communities from Elizabeth Lake, Yosemite National Park, California, USA - 13020-23Y | ecosystem: Environmental > Aquatic > Freshwater > Lake ...
AAAAGCTGCTGGCGTAACACCTCTAGAGCCCTATTCAAGGTCTGCGGCTAAGTGGAAATGCAAATGTAATAGCTGCGGAAGAGTTGTCTATCCCACCCATCACAAAATGAAACTTGGTCAACTTGGTTGTGGTTGGTGTGCTCGTGTACGCATTGACCCTGAGGAAGCTGTACGCGAAATGCTAAAGCGCAAAGTCACGCCATTAGAATCTTATCCCGGTGCACAGCGCTCATGGAGAAGTCGATGCAATGTATGCCACCGAGACATTGAGCCGAAATTGTCTCCCATCCTTGCAGGTATAGGCGCATGTGTTTACTGTGCAGAACGTAAAGTCGACCCTGATGAGGCCTACCGAATAATGATTGTTTCTGGCGCTAAACCCCTGGTTAAATTTCCCGGGTCAAATTCACTTTGGAAATCAAAATGCCTAACATGCATGAGGACAATTAGTCCCAACTACCAAAATGTCCGCAACGGTCACAAACCATGCGCCTACTGCAGCGGAAACAAGATTGACCCAAAAGAAGCGCTGAGTCTAGCGAGATCGCGCAAATTGAAACCTCTCGAGCCTTTTCCAGGGAATTTAATTCCATGGCAGGTCAAGTGTTTGAAGTGTAAAAGGAAAACTACAATCACGTGGGCAGTTCTCAGGACGAAGAAGACAGATGCCGGCTGTAGCAACTGCACTGCCCACGGCTTCAAACCACAAGACCCTGCAATCCTTTATGTCATTACGCATGAAGATAAAGCGGCACACAAAGTAGGCATTGCCAACCTAGACACGGGACGCGTACGCAAGCATGAATTGAATGGGTGGCGGGTAGTGAAAATCTATGATTTTGAAGTTGGTAGGGATGCCTACCATGTCGAACAATCGATACTGTTATGGCTTCGAAAAGGTTTAGAACTACCTGCAGGCATAGAGCGAGGTGACGGCTGGACTGAGACAGTGCCGTCTGCACTAATTTCAACAGCCAAAATCTGCAACTTCATCAAAAATCTCGTTTGATCACCACACTATTTTTCAAGGCGGCGAACAGTTTTGACAGCAACGCTGACAGCAACCGCCTTCGAGATGACACTCCGAAAGAAAAATCACCACATGATTATTTTCTAGAAATACACTGAAAATACAAGGAAATTCTTTCGCTCGTGAAATGTATCTGCAACCACAAAACTAATCCGTGGGTCGTCGGTTCGAGCCCCACCCGCCCCACCGTTAGCGGTTTTTTGAACCATTGCATTCAATTGGATAGCAACGTGGACAGATCCAGATTACGAAATGTAAAGGTAGTTTCCTGTGACTTTGACGGTGTACTTTGTCAAAGGATTCTGTGCTGGTCCACGAACTGCCACTCCATTTTCTGGATTGAATTGTGCCCCATGACAGTTACAAGTCACAACTCCACCTTGCACTGCATTCGCTGAGGGGTCGCCCGGCCCGATAGCACACCCATTATGTGTACAGGTTGCTGAGAATGCGCGATAATCACCTTCGCGTGGCTGCGTGATCAGAAATGCCTTACCGCTAGCCGCCACTATCTTGCCGCCCTTGAGCGGAATCGCACTGACCTTGCAGACCTTAATCACCGACTTGCTTGTAACTTTTCCAAGAGCTCTTGTTGGCAAGAAAAAAGCGAGTGGTGCAAGGATAGAGCCCTTTAGAACACTGCGACGTGATATCATGTTATCTCCTTTACGGGTACTCACTGAGTCTTACGCAGAATCAGAGATTCAGCACTCCGAAAATCAACAGTTCAGGTAAGTGTTTTGCAAATCTGAATCACAAGTCACAGCAAAAGACAGAGATCACAAAAGCGAGAGTAAGCCTTATCCATTTCTGGGGGGGCAAGGCTCACTCTCTTGCACAGAAGAGCGGAAAGGTTGCTTTCCGTGCCTTCATCATTATGCTGCAGCAGTTAGCTTGGTCTGAATGTCAGCATTTATAAGGCAGGAGTTGCGCCACCCCTAAAAACGTGGTCCGCTATGGGTCTGACGGCAAGTTACAGGAAAGTTGGACATTATGACCCGGGATCTAAATGGCAAAAAAATTGTTGTAGTTGGTGCAACCGGAGTCCTTGGGGCCGAGATTTCCTCACAATTAAAAAGTATGGGAACCACCGTTTGCGCAGTTGTTCGAAATGGCGATCGCCTTGATTCCAGCATTACTGAATACGCAACTGCAGACATTACCGACAATTTTGCCTTGCGAAATGCTTTTGCAACCCTGGCCCCTTTTGATGGTGTGATAAACGCAGCGGGAGTAGTAGCATTTGGAACCCTTGCTGAACTCGACGACGTCACCCTTACAAATTTATTCGCGATTAATGCAATTGCTCCTTTAGTGATGTTGCGCGAAAGCTCTCCACACATAAGCGCTGGTGGTTTTTTCCTAAACATCTCTGCTGTCGTTGCACTTTCACCACTATCAGGAATGGCCGCTTACAGCGCCTCCAAGGCTGGTGGTTGGGCCGGCATGGTTGGAGCGACCCGTGAATTACGTCGCCAAAAAATTGATGTTATCGATGCACGTCCGCCGCACACAGAAACAGGGCTTGCGACGAGGCCGATTGCAGGAGAAGCGCCAAAGTTACCCGATGGGCTTGAGCCAGCCTTTGTTGCCGCTCGAATAATTGAGGCAATCCAAAGCGGTGAAAATGATCTTCCAGCAGAGGCATTTAATAAATAGCCTGCTGATTTCGTAATTTTATCGGTTAGTTGTGCAGAACTTAGCAGCAATCCTTGTGGGATGCTCTTGCCTTCAATTTCTTGACAAATAAAATATAAAAAATGATGCGTAAAAGTTTCATTCTTTAAGGTAACAAAGGTAAGCCTTTTTCGCACACGGAGTCATTCTAGACTGTTGCCGCAAACGAGGCCGTTGAGGTACTGAGGAGGACGTGTGTCAGCTGAGCAATTCTTGTTGCTCGCCACGGGAGTGCACCTTGGCTTCCAAGCGGTTGTCACAATCGTGGTCTACCCAGGATTAGCAAATCTAGCGCCCGATGATTGGGAGCGTGGGCACGCAGCTCACACCCATCGCATGCTCATCGCAGTTATCCCGGTGTACGCCGCCTTGGCTATAGCTGTTGGTTTGGCAGTTGCAACTTTGAGTTGCTCTCCGGCGCTAATCGTCACTACCGGAGCAATACTGATCGTTTGGGTGACAACAGCTTTGGTGGCAGCACCCATTCATCATCGGTTGTCGATTGGTGGACCAACTCAGAAACTTATCCGCGACCTTCGGCTCGCAGACACCTTTCGACTGATCGGTGCAGCAGTCGCTTGCGGCGCGGCACTCTTTGTCTAAGGCACGAAACGGTCCATGTGAGCACTGACGGGCGGTATTTATTCCACGTAGCAGCCCAATGAAACCTCTGGTATCGCCGCCGTCAACTCATAATTTGGTCATCATCAATTCGAGCCCGACCAACCACATTGATAGCGGGTTTCAAATCTTTCGGAACCGATTTCAGAGCTTTCACTTCAATGTGGATAGCAACGGCACAACTTGGGTTACTGCATGACTTTGTATGTGATTGTCACTTCAACCCGTCGTGCTTTTGCTCCAGTGTCACTCGCTCGCCCTAAGCCGATCACAGTATGTTCGCCTGGAAGCCCTTTGCCCTTAAGGAAAGAAGTAACGTTAGCGGCTCTATTTTTTGACAATGACTGATCATTAGCGGTGTTGTGATCCGGCTGAACAAATCCATGAATTAGCACATCAATTTTTGTTGCCTTAGCAGGAACCTTATTGTGCAGCGTAGTTAAGGTGGCCTTCGCCTGGGTATCAAGTACTGGCGACAAAACCGCAAAGTACACAGTTGCTGTTAACCGCTTGGTCACAGCCTTCGATGGAGTAATCGCAAGTGGCACCTTGTTTGATGTTGGCGCAATTGAGGTTGCCCGTCCTACCGGATTCCTGGCTGTTATGTAAACCGTCACATACTTACCAGCATCAGTTGACTTCAATTTGTATGTTGACGCAGTTTCACCAGCGATTGCTGAGCAACTGGCAGGAACCGAAGTTGTTGCACGAACAGCGGCGGTACACCGATACCACTGACGAGTAAAGTTTGTGAAGTTATCACTCACAAAATCTGCCTTATACGTCAAGGTCTTGCCGATTTTCTTTTCACCTTCGAGTGCATGATTTGTAATACCTGGGTTTTGCAGGATGTCGAATCGCGCAGCAATAGATATTGCAGGCAAGTAGGAATCATCACCAGCTTGAACTGCAACAATTTCACAAACACCCAGCGCAACAAATGTGACCGTAGTTCCAGACACGGTACAGACGCTGGTATCACTTGATCTGTAACTAACATCAAGTCCTGAAGTTGATGTTGCGTTTAGCTCTTTAGTCCCTTGAGATAACGCTGCCAGTGTTAATTCTGGGAAATCAATCTCTTGAGGTACCTTCATCACAGTAAAGGTGCGCGTGACAGAAGGAATTGATCCACTCTTTGCCTTGAGCGTACATTCACCTGCCTTTAAGAAAGTGACACTTGCAGTTCTGATATCAGTTGAAACAGTACACACACTCGGTGTCTGGGACTCAAATGTCACTGGCGCTCCACCAGTTGCCGATGCTGTAACTGTCATGTCTGTTACATCGACAAATTTATCCTCTGGGTCTGCGAAGAATATGTCCCGACCAACCACGGCGCTGCTACGCGGCGCAATGGAATTGGCTTGACCAATCTCGTTTGCAGCATTGACCATAACTGTTACGTACTTGCCTACATCATCAGGTCCAGTTGTGTAATCTTCACCAGTTTCACCAACAATGCCGACGCATCCACTCGGGACAATCGTTCCCGCACTCACCGGTGCATCGCATCGATACCATTGGTGCGTTACTGAGATATCGGGTGACCCTGCGATTGTTGCGTCCCAGGTTAAACGAGCGCCTTCATCGGAATCTCCTTCAATTGCCAAGCCATCAATGGTTGGTTTTATCAAGATGTCAAAGAAGCGTGTCACTGGATTTGCGCTGTTGTAGGAATCATTACCAACTTGGCTAGCCACAATTTCACATCGGCCAGCACTGAGGAATGTCACTGTGCTACCTGAGACGGTACAGACACTTTCATCAGATGATGTGTAGGTCACTGGCAAACTCGAAGATGCGGTGGCACCTAAAGATTTGGTGCCTTCACTAATTTCGGCCTGAGCCAAATTTGGGAATGTGATGTCCTGGTCGAGTTTCTTCACTTCAAATGAACGCGTCACACTTGGCAGTCCAGCGCTCGATGCGGTAACCGTGCAAGTGCCACCTTTTAGTAAGGTAACGGCTGCCGTCCCGGTAGTTCCAGCGACTGTGCAAACTGTCGGCGTTGTTGAGACGAACTGCACGGACGCTCCACCTGCACTTGCTGTAACAGTTACGCCAGTTGCATCAATGAATCGATCGGCAGGGTCTGGGAATAAAATTTCTTTGACGTTAATCTTGGAGCTTCGTGGTGCAATCGCAGTTGCCGTTCCGGCTGCATTTGTTGCCGTTACCATTACGGTCACGTATCGACCGACATCAGCCGCGCCAGTTACATACGTGGGATCAGTTGCGCCACCGATTGAGGTGCAACCCGATGGCACAGCTGTGCCTGCTACAACTGCCGAGGTGCATCGGTACCACTGCTGAGACACAGTGGGATCAGGGAAACCACTGGTTGTGCCGGTCCAGGACAGTCGATTTCCTTCATCGTTTGCGCCGGTGACAGCAAGGTTGTCCACCGTCGGACGCTTTCGGATTGTGAAGCTTTGATTTACAGGAAGCGCCGAGTCGAATGTGTCATTGCCATTTTGTATGGCAGTAACTTCGCAGAGTCCAGTTGATACATACGTCACAACGTTTCCGCTGACCGTGCAGATACGCGAGTCTTTGGTCTGATAACTCACCGGCAAGCCTGATGTGGCTGTGGCGGCAAGTGTTGTCCTACCGGCCGCAATTTCAACATCTGGCAATGCGGCAAAAGTGATAGTTTGGCTACGCTTCTGGACAGCAAAAGTTCGGGTTATTGGGGCTGCTGAGCCACTTGAAGCGGTGATCGTGCAATTGCCAGCCTTCAACAATGTGACTCCAGCCGTACCCGGTGTTGTTGCAACTGTGCAAACTGTAGGAGTTGAAGAGGTGAACGTCACTGATCCTCCGCCATTAACAGATGCCGAAACGTTCACACCTGTCGCACTGACAAATTGGTTAGCCGGTGCCGGGAACGTAATGTTACGCACAACCGTGGCTGTACTTCTCGGTGCAATGGCTTGCGCAGTTCCATGCGCATTTGTTGCGGTGACAAAAGTAGTTACATACTTTCCCGTATCATCTGCGGTTGTTGTGTACGTTGCACCTGTGGCACTTGGAATTACCACACAACCAGCAGGCACTGTCAAGCCTGCAACAACTGGAGAATTACATCGGTACCACTGCTGCGTGCGAGTAATTTGTGGCGATCCACTTATGAGTGCTTCCCAGGAAAGTTGGGTACCCATATCAGAATCACCGTTTACCGTGAGCCCGGAGATAGCGGGCGGGAATGCCGTCGCGTTGCCGCTGAACACCAAATCATAATTCAATGTGGTTGCCGTCTTAGTTGCACCAAGTTTCCACACGGCTGCAAACCCATTGTCAACATCTGGATTGGGGTCTATAGCTGCGGCGCCAGTGAGTAAGTCACCGCCTGAGCGCATACTGCTTGCGTAGGGGCCGCACAACTGAACTTGTTGACCGGCTACATAGTCAAAACCGTCCCTTCCATATTGACACGCATAGAATCCAGAAAAGTAACCGTCCCAAGCCCTACCAGTATTACGCAAAGCCTCGAGCGTAGTCTTACCTCTGAGAACCTTTTCGGTACCAACCATGGGTTGTGCCCCACCTTGATAGAAACCTGGACCTGCATCGGATCCACCAAGATAGGAATCCACCATTTGGTAAAACTTGACCATCTGGGTGTTTTGAGCTGGTGGGGTAACCACTGCTCGGTAGGAAAAGAAATCGTTGTTTGCAACGTAGGTCAAAGTTAAGTCAACGACGTACGCACCTTGCGCGCCGTTGTAAGTCAATCGACTTGTAATCGTGCCAGATCCAGTCGCAGATCCTCCCGTGGTTGTGACTGAATTCCACGGAACATGTGTCATTTGACACGTTACAACTACGGCATTCTCGCCATAGCATTGTTGTACCATGTCTCCTGTTGGGCCTACGAGCGTATTTCCAACAACAAGGTAGACGCCGTTGTACATAGCTGCATCCGCATAAAGACATGAATTACAAATAGCTGGAGACGCTTTCGAACCATAGAGTTCGCCATCTTGCAATTTGGATGAGTTTCGGTGAACCTGAATTTGTCCACCACCATAGGTGATTCGTAACCCTTTGGTGGCGGTTGTTCCACCTGACGAATTAATCACAGCACTGTCTTGATAGGCCTTTGGAACAATGACTGAACTTACTGCCATTTGATTTGCTAGCTGAGCCGTCGTTATCTCGTCAAGGCGGCCCCATCGACCAGCAAGAACAGCAATATACTTTTCTTGAAATGTTGGGCCGATAGTTGCGGTTACTACTGTTCCTGTGTTTTGCAAATTGAAACTTCTAGGTGTGTAAGTGCAGTTCGAATTTGTATCAGGATTTGTTGTCGGCTTGACGGTGCATACATATCCAGCGATCTGTAAATCTCCTGGATCACCCCCGGTTACCGTGGCAGTCATGACTTGCCCTATAACAGGCGTGCCTGTCAATGTCACGCGCGTAATGGTGTTTGCCTGGGCAGGATTGGCTGTAAAGAGCGCTGCCACAACAGCGAAAATGCTTATGACCGAAAGTTTTTTAACAATCATGATTTCCCCCAAAAGTGAATTGTGCTTTTAAGACTCTAACACAAGGGAAGTCGGAAGTGCGGAAACATTTAGGAGAAAATTCGGTTAGTCACAATGGTGTACGGCAGATTTGTTGCCGTGCGATCTAGGCCCGCGACCACTATGGCACCGGTAGACATCGCCACACGTAACATCGTGTTGACCTCTGCCTCAGCACTTTGTTTTTCACCCTCGGTAACCCCAAGTTTGGCCAAAGTGTTCCTGACAAACTCATTTCGACGCTCGTAAACATCTTCTCGATGCCAGGCGATACGTAAGAACTCAATTTGCACGGCTCGCTGTTCATCTAGATTTGCCCGTTGATACTCCCGCAACAAAATCGCCGATGCCACTGCCGATCCATAGTTGGCTATCCAATTACCCATAGCTTCGGAGTTGACCGAAAAGCCGTACTCAATTTGTGACTCAAGCGCCGCCATAAAGAGGTCCAATTTTGATGGAAACTGTGCAAATAGTTTTCCTTCAGATACCCCAGCTGTTTTTGCAATCATGCGGGTTGTTGATTGTGCAAAACCATAACGCGACACACATAGTAAGCAGGCATTGAGCAATTCATGCTGACTCGACTGTTCTGATCCGATCGGGCGGCCATCCAAAAAAGTTGCGTCGACTCTTGGAATGGCGATCTCCTCGCCAGGCTCACGAAGCGTATTTAGGATCTCATACAGTCCATCAACAACTAGGGTTCGATCGAGTCGCTGTGCACGAGCGTGAAATAACGCACCCACGATGAGCTGGAAAGAAAAAACGTAGCAAACCTCAAAAGACTTTGAAGTCAGCTTGGCAGCAGAAAACATTGGCTGAATTGTCTGAGCAACCCGGGATTGCAGTTGAGGTAGCGACGCTGTTGCTGCAAGTATTTCAAGCGCAGCTCGGCAATTCTGGTCCAATTCGAAGAACTCATCTAATTGCTGGCGTTGCCCATTCTCCCCGCTTTCGGATGTCAAGATTTCGTTAATGACAGAATTTAAGGGCTGCAAGAAGTTTTCTACGCTACGCGTAAGCCAAGCATCGGCCAACATTTCTTCGTTGCCATGATATCGCTTGCGCAAAACTGAGTTTGAGAGTCCGGCCTCTTGTGCAACAGAATTAAAATTTGTGCACTCTAACCCGAGTCGACTCAAGAGCGAAATTGCTGCATCGCGCACTAGGTCGTCATTACGTGCGCTCATTGGAACTTTCTTGGTGGAATCTGTACCATCAGCCAAAACTTGCAAAGATTCCATGGGCCAAGCCTAGGGGACACTTTCCGATGCAAAAGTATAAAGATTTGTTCATCGGAATAGCCATCTGATTGGCAACAAAATGCTTGGCAAAAATTTTCGCCTATTTACATACCAAATCTCCCCGCATAATGCTTCCCTACTAGGGTCGAGTTATGGAATTTAGATACCTTGGCAAGAGCGGTCTTCGGATCTCTGAAATCTCATACGGCAACTGGATCACGCATGCGTCCCAAGTCGCTGAAGATACTGCAAAAGCCTGCGTATCTGCAGCACTGGATGCGGGCATCACAACATTTGATACTGCCGATGTTTACGCGAACACCGAAGCCGAAGCAGTCCTTGGGCGCGCTCTTGCAGGTCAGCGTCGTGAATCCCTGGAGATCTTCACCAAGGTTTATTTCCCAACCGGCCCCGGCAAACACAATGACAGTGGCCTATCGCGTAAGCACATTATGGAATCATGCAATGCATCGTTAAAGCGCTTGCAAACCGATTATGTGGATTTGTATCAAGCTCATCGATTTGATCACCACACTCCGCTTGAAGAAACTTTGCGCGCTTTTGACGACTTAATTCGGGCTGGAAAAGTGCACTACATTGGGTTTTCCGAATGGGATTCAAATCAAATTGAAGCTGCGATGGTTATTGCAAAAGACATGGGGCTTGATCGATTCATTTCAAGTCAGCCGCAGTATTCAATGTTGTGGCGGGTTATCGAGGCCGAAGTTGATCCCATCTGTCGCAAACATGGCATCGGACATATCGTTTGGTCGCCAATTGCTCAAGGTGTTTTAACTGGAAAATATTTGCCAGGTGAACCATTTCCATCAGATAGCCGAGCCGCAACAGACAATGGACATTTCTTAGTTAATAGATTCATTAAAGATGACTTACTCCAAGCGGTTCAAGAATTACGGCCAATCGCAGATCAAGCCGGATTAACTATGGCTCAGTTAGCCGTTGCCTGGGTGCTACAAAATGACAACGTTTCCTCAGCAATAATCGGCGCCTCTCGCCCAGAGCAAGTAACTGAGGCAGCAGCTGCAAGCGGTGTCAAACTCGATCTAGAAATTATGTCCGCTATCGAAAAAGTACTTGCAAATGTAGTCAGCGACGACCCACGCTTAACAGTCTCGCCGGAGGACCGGCCCTGATTTTGCCCTGTGCGGTATTTATTTATTCAAAAAAGTATTTAGCTACTTCTATAGAGAATCTGCACGGCAGATTCTCTGATTAGACAGTGTTCATTCATGCCTGCGGAGTTTTACTTCTTAACAAGCAGTGATTACTAATGCCTAAGAAGTAGCCAACTACTTCTTAGGCATTGCGCTTACGGTTTCTTTCAACACAGCGCCGAGGTCTTTAACTTCCTGGGCATTCAGTTCAACGACCAACCGTCCGCCGCCTTCGAGGGGAACTCGGAGTACATAGCCGCGACCTTCTTTTGGGCATTCCATTGGGCCGTCGCCAGTGCGTGGCTTCATAGCTGCCATTTCGGTCACCTTTCGATAAGTTCCGAGACTTGCCTCTTATATCCTTCTATTATCCCTTAAAAACAGGTGGCGGCGAAATCCGCGCACTTCGGAAAAACCCTTGCAAATAGTGAACTTTTAAGGGGTAATAGTCCTCAAATTCGCTATGCGGTACTAAAGTTTGCCTTGCTCAACAAGGTCTGCAAACTTTTCTAATGACTTTCGCACTCCAAATACAAAACCAGGCTTTACCAAAGTGAATCCCGCCTTACCTAGCAGGCCAAGGGGTAGATCGAGGTCTTCACTCCAAATGAACTTCGAGGCACTTTCACTGGTTGCGACTACCTCAAATGTGCCAGTGCCTTTTACGACTCTGCCGGTGTGATTAACGTCGCAGCGATTAGGCGGCTGCCAACCTGTGATCTCCATGGTGTCTAAGAACCCAATGCGCCAAACTCCAGTGAAAGCTTCAATCTTTCCGCCCACCCCAGTGCCATCGCCATCAACTGGCCAGACTTTTGTGCCAAGCATCCATTGACTTTGAGCTTGCCAATTTGTAATTGCATCCCAAACTTTTTGGGCAGGTGCTTGAATTGCGACCTCTAGTTCAATATGTTCCATTAACCCTTTAACCAATCAAATACGGTTTCTTCGCAGCGCTTTAATTGCGCAACTGAAACATGTTCATTGCGCGAATGCGCCAATCCAGGATCGCCAGGACCAAGGTTTACGGCAGGAACACCCATTGCAGAAAATCGGGCAACATCAGTCCAGCCAAACTTTGGGGCAACTTTGCCCCCAACGCGCGAAACTAAATCTGCTAACGCCGGTCGATCAAGGCCTGGCATCGCACCAGGAGCATTATCAACAAACTCAACTAAGAACCCATCGAACACTTCGCGTATGTGAGCTTCGGCTTGTGGTCCACTTGTGCTCGGGGCATATCGGTAATTAACTTCAACAGTTGCCAAATCAGGAATTACGTTTCCAGCGATACCGCCAGTGACTTGAACGGCATTTAAGCCTTCACGATATTCAAGGCCGTCGATTAAAACTTTTGCAGGCTCGTAGGCATTGAGTTTTGCCAAAATATCGCCAAGGTTATGAATTGCGTTATCACCTAGCCAAGAGCGCGCGCTATGAGCTCGAGTTCCACCTGTTGAAACTTTTGCGCGCAAAGTTCCTTGGCAACCTGCTTCAATGTTTGCGTTTGATGGCTCGAGTAAAACTGCGATATCGGCAGCTAACCACTCTGGATGTTCGGCTGCAATCAAAGTCAGCCCATTGCGCTCACTATCAACTTCTTCGCATTCGTAAAAAATGTAGGTGACATCAAACTGGGGGTTTTCAATCGAAACCGCTGCCCGAAGTGCAACTGCTACCCCGCCCTTCATGTCGCAGGATCCGATTCCAAAAACCACATCTTCGGAAACGACAGTGCCATCACTTGGCAGACCCTGACCGCCTGCGACCAAAACGGCGGTTTCATTGTCTGCAACTGGGACAGTATCGATGTGGCCGGCCACAATTACTCGGGAGGCTTTGCCCAAGTTGGTTTTTGCTACGACTGAATTCTTAAAGCGATGGACTTCAAGCCAACTGCACTTACTTAATTCTTGATAAATTGCCCCGGCCAAAGTCGCTTCATTGCCTGAAACACTTGGAATATTGACCAGATCTGTAGTCAACGCAACGATGTCGGCGTGCGGGTTTAACGCAACTATGTCCACACGACTACGGTAGTCCTGTAATGGTTTTTTCACTACTTATCACCTCTGAAACCAAGGAATGACATGAGCCAGAGTCAGATTGCAACTGCAACGGGATTAGCCACATACGCAGCTGACGTGTTACTTGATGTTTGGTATCCACAGCCAGTCCTTGGCGATAAGGCAGCGCCAGTTGCTGGGCTTGAACGTGGCATAGACACTGACTCACTTCGTGGCGTACGAGTTGAAGTCATTACAACAACTTCAGATTTAAGTTCTGCGCCAACTAGCGCAGCTGATGCATACTTACGTCTACATTTGCTTTCCCACCGATTGATGGCGCCTCGAACCATAAATCTTGATGGATTATTTGGCCTATTAACAAATGTTGCTTGGACTTCACTTGGTCCAGTAGCAGTTGAAAGCGTTACTGAAGTTGCAATCAATGCCCGCGCCAAAGGTATCAATTTAAATGTTTTTGGACTTGATAAGTTTCCACGCATGCTGGACTACGTTGTCCCAAGTGGAGTGCGAATTGCTGATGCAGATCGAGTTCGATTGGGAGCTCACTTAGCATCTGGCACAACCGTTATGCACGAAGGATTTGTTAACTTCAATGCGGGAACTTTAGGTGCCAGCATGGTCGAAGGGCGCATCTCGGCTGGTGTCGTAGTTGGTAATGGCTCTGACATCGGCGGTGGCGCCAGCATCATGGGGACTCTCTCTGGTGGCGGTAAAGAAGTAATCACAATCGGTGAGAATTGTTTAGTTGGCGCTAATGCTGGTGTAGGTATTTCACTTGGTGATAGTTGCGTAGTCGAAGCCGGTTGCTACATCACAGGTGGTTCAAAAATCACATTGCCAGATGGAACAGTGGTTAAAGCTAAAGAACTTTCCGGCGCCAATCGATTGCTATTCCGACGCAACTCAGTCTCGGGTGCACTTGAAGCCGTAACTCGCGAAGGTACTTGGGGCGGACTAAACGAAGCCTTACACAAAAACTAATTAGCGCTTAGCAAGATCCACGTAGCCGCGTTCAGGTTCACCGATGTAAACCTGACGTGGGCGACCGATCTTGGTGTCTGGATCAGTAATCATTTCCTGCCACTGCGCAATCCAACCTGGTACTCGCCCAATTGCAAAGAGCACAGTAAACATGCGAGTTGGGAAACCGATCGCACGGTAAATCAAGCCCGTGTAGAAATCAACATTTGGGTAAAGCTTGCGCTCAATGAAGAATTCATCGCTTAGCGCAGCATCTTCAAGTTCACGTGCGATGTCAAACAACGGATCTTGAACACCAAGCATCGTCAAGATGTCATGTGCGTGCTTACGCACGATCGCAGCTCGTGGGTCGTAGCTCTTGTAAACCCGGTGACCAAAGCCCATTAGTTTTACGCCATCTTCGCGGTTCTTGACGCGCTGGATGAACTGCTGGACAGTGTCTCCAGAACTTTGAATGCCTTCCAACATTTCTAGTACCGCTTGGTTAGCACCACCATGAAGTGGACCGAACAGTGCGTTGATACCTGCAGAAACGGAGGCGAACAAGTTTGCGTGTGATGACCCAACCATGCGCACTGTTGAAGTTGAGCAATTCTGTTCGTGATCCGCGTGCAAAATGAAAAGCATGTCAAGCGCTTTTACGATGGCTGGATTCACTTCGTATGGTTCGGCAGGAACACCAAACGTCATGTTCATGAAGTTAGAAACATAATCAAGTGAGTTATCTGGGTATCGCGATGGTTGCCCGATAGTTTTCTTGTACGCATAAGCAGCAAGAGTTGGAATCTTCGCCATCAAACGAATTGTTGAAATCTCAACTTGACGCTCATCAAATGGGTCAAGTGAATCTTGGTAGAAAGTTGAAAGTGCGCTAACTGCACTACTCAAAACTGGCATCGGGTGAGCATCGCGCGGAAAGCCATCAAAGAATCGGCGTAGATCATCATGGACCATAGTGTGCATCGTTATGTCGTGAGTGAACTTACTTAATTCGGTTGCACTAGGCAGATGTCCGTAAATTAAAAGAAAGGAAGTTTCGATGAAGGTGCTTTTTTCGGCAAGCTGTTCAATTGGGTAGCCGCGGTAACGCAAAATTCCGTTGTCACCATCTATGTAAGTAATTGCAGATTCACACGATGCAGTATTCATGAAGCCGTGGTCCAGAGTTATGTGACCGGTTTCTTTAAGTAATGCAGAAACGTCATAACCGGAAGCACCAACGGTAGCTGGGACCTCACCAAGAAGTAGTTCGCCGTTTGGGTGGACAAGTTTTGCTTGGGACATAGGTCAAACTTACTATTTGGCCAGTCACTAGGACTAATCAGGATTTTGATTCTTTGCCAAAACGGGCGAGAGTTAATCGCTTGTTAACCGAACGGCGGCGCTAGCAATCCGTTCATCGGTAGCAGTTAGTGCCAAACGCACGTGGTTCTGGCCAGCAGGGCCATAGAAATCTCCTGGAGCAGCCAAAATACCTTTCTCCGCAAGCCAATTAACCGTGTCAAGGCAATCATTGCCATTGCTTGCCCACAAATAAAGGCCCGCTTGCGAATGCTCAATTTTGAATCCAGCCGAAACCAGTGCGGTGTGAAGTACATCACGTCGTTTGGCATAACGAGCTTTTTGCACTGCAACATGAGCGTCATCACTAAGTGCAGCCACTGTAGCCAGTTGGACTGGAGTGGAAACCAACATTCCGGCGTGCTTGCGAAGTGAAACTATGTCACCAATTAATTTAATATCACCAAGCACTGCGCCGGATCGATAGCCTGCGAGATTTGATCGCTTTGATAAGGAATGTACTGCCAAAATTCCCGTGAAATCAGTTCCGCAAACACGCGGATCCAGAATTGAAATCGGCTGCGCTTCCCAACCAAGTTCGATGTAACACTCATCGCTGACCACAGGCGCAGACAACTGCCTGCCGCGAGCAACAATTTCCTTAAGTTGGTTCGCAGTTAAAACTTCACCCGTTGGATTGCCAGGTGAATTCACCCAAATCAAGTCAGTGTTATCAGGGATCTCTGATGCTTGCTTGTACGTAACAAACTTGGCATGAGCCAACATCGCGCCTACTGCATAAGTTGGGTAAGCCAGTTCTGGAATTGCAACTGTGCTGTTTCGATTCAAACCAAACACAATTGGTAACCAAGCAACAATTTCTTTTGAGCCAATTGATGGCACAACTTGGTCGGTGGTTAATTCTGCGGACAAAATTCGCTTTGCCCATGTAACCCAAGCTTGTCTAAGTTCTAGAAGGCCAGCTGCAGTTGGATAGCCTGGGGCGTTTGCTGCGGCTGCTAATGCAGAGGTAATAACTTCTGGGGTGTCATCGACCGGGGTGCCAATAGACAGGTCAACAATTCCATCCGGATGCCTTTTTGCGACTTCGCCTGCTGCTGCAATCCGGTCCCAAGGAAAATCTGGTAAGCCGTTTGCAAGTGGTGAAATCAGTTAACTCACCTGGGTCGGAAGTGACTTGATTTCTTCTGGGTCATTGCCAGTCTTGCCAGTCTTTGACGCGCCACCAGGAGAGCCTAGGGTTTCGAAGAAAGCAGTGTTTACGCCCTTGAAGTTATCCCATTTTTCCGGGACATCATCTTCGTAATATATAGCCTCGGTTGGGCACACTGGTTCGCAGGCTCCACAGTCAACGCACTCGTCGGCTTGGATGTACATCATGCGATCGCCTTCGTAAATGCAATCTACTGGGCATTCTTCGATACAAGCCTTGTCTTTAACGTCTACACAAGGCAGTGCAATCACATACGTCATTTCGACCTCCATACAAATCCTGCGAGAAAAGTAAATTTCTCAGCACCCCAAATCTACCTGCCTATAGAGTTTTTTGTCGCATCAGGCTTGGTATTCAGGAATTTCCTGCGAGAGTTTCAAAGGTTGGCGCATAGCGGGTATGACTGCTGCCATTGAAAGCAGAATGGCGCCAGCAATTATGTAGGACGTGGAATACCAAGTGACGGTCAAAACCAAGTCCTTGTTGGCTGATTCAATTGCCATCCGAAGAGTCACTAAAACCCAGATCACCAAAAACACTGTGCCAGCGAGGCGAGTTTGAAATTGTCGATTCAGCCAAAGGATTGCCAAAACGCAAATGCTTAGTGCCAGAACTAAACCGTATGGGATTCGTACTCCCGATATCACAATTCGATCGGCATGTGCGAAGCCTGCAACGGCACTAACAAATAAACCTGCCAATGCGCTGAATAGAACTGTCCGAAGCTTTGTCATTTACTCAACCTAGTTGAATTCACTTAGTTGACTTCACTTTGCTGGCGTCGGCAATGCCATTAAACAAATCAGTTTCTCTACCTAATTCGTCAAATGGTCCCGCTGGAGAGCCTGCTGCCAGCCGGTAGTACTCAGTGCCCATTACTTGGGAACCTAAATTGTTAGATAGCGCAAAAAATCCTTCTTCAGTGCTGATTTGTGTTGCGTGAGCCCGCAGTGCGCGCATTTTTTGATCTGCGAATTCACCGCCATCGATGGCAGTCGTAACGAGTTCGTCCGGGCAAGCAAATGGAATTTCTTCCGGGTCTTGGGCAGCGAAACCTGTGTCTTCGCCAGCAGCTTTCAGCATCTCGATACCAGCTCGCATCACGCTAACCGGAAATGCAGTCCAATAAACTTTTTCGATTTGCCATGGAGCACCAAGTTCAGGAGCAAAAGTTAACGCGGCGGCTAAATCTCGCGCATAAGTTGCGACTCGATGCGCCTGAATGTGATCTGGATGTCCGTACCCGCCAAAATCGTCGTAAGTGACTAAGACCTGCGGACGGGTCTCACGAATAATTTTTACTAAATGCTTTGCCGCTTCCAATAAATCGGTTCGCCAGAAACAATCCACTCGATCATTTGGTGGCGTACCAACCATTCCGCTATCTCTATACGCGTGGGCACCTCCCAAGAGCCGCCAATCAGTCACGCCAAGTTCAACCATCGCGGCTGAGAGTTCTGTGATTCGATGTTTTCCAAGTTCATCGGATTTATCTGCTGCTAAATGCGCTAGTTCTGGAACTAAAATTTCGCCTTCTTCGCCCAAGGTGCAAGTGACTAAAGTTACCTGCGCCCCAGCGGCTACGTACTTAGCCATAGTTGCGCCGCTGCCGATGGTCTCATCATCAGGATGGGCATGAACCAGTAACAGGCGCTGATTTGGCAGATTGACCAAGCTCGTTGTCATGTATCAACTGTACGAGACACTCGATAGCTAAACATGGCAGGATCAAGGAGTGACCGAATCCTTTCCACGCCAAAGTGCTGCTACTCGCAATTTCCAATTAGGAGCTCCCCGCAGTTTTCACATTTGCGAATCAGGTGAAGAAGTCCTGTTTTTACGCAGTGACAGCGGACGTGATGCCGTTAACTCATTGTGGATTTATGACGTAGCAAACCGAATCGAAACCAAGTTTGCCGATCCTAGAGCGCTTCTTGCTGACGACACCGAAGTTCCCGCCGCGGAACGGGCTCGACGAGAACGCATGCGAGAAACAACTTCCGGAATCACTAGTTATTCAACGGATAACTCTGGAACGAAAGTTGCCTTTGCGCTTTCTGGACAGCTATTTGTTGGGCAAACTTCAGACCCAAATCTTCGGAATCTCGATGTGGCCGGCCTGGTAATTGATCCCAGACTTTCCCCTGATGGAAACTTTATTGCTTGGTCCAACGGTAAGGATTTATTTATAACTAATTTCGCAGGTGGTGAAGTGCGGAATCTGACAAATGAGAAATCCGAAAACACCGCATGGGGTTTGGCTGACTTTATTGCCTCAGAAGAATTTGGCCGCATGCATGGTTACTGGTGGTCCCCAAATAGCGACAGCTTAATTGTTGAATCAGTCGATGATTCTGAAGTGCAGACTTGGTGGATCTCAGATCCCGCAACTCCAGCAAAAGCACCGCAAGAAATTCGTTACCCAGCTGCGGGTACTACAAATGCAACTTTGGCACTTGAGAAAATTTTTGTGACTGGTGAGCGGGAAGCAATTCGCTGGGATAACGATTCATTTGAATATTTAATTTCAGTGTCTTGGCAAAAAGATTGCAATGCGCTGATTACTGTGGCTGATCGTGCCCAGCAACAATTTGTGACGTATGCGGCAACTGCATCTGGTCTGGAAAACGTGCACGAGGTCACAGATCATGAATTCGTTGAAGTAATACCCGGTCAACCACGTTGGCTTAATGAACAAATTGTTTCAGTGATTGACAATCGGCAGTCTGATACTCGCGAGTTACAAATAGGTGGAAAGACTGTGACGCCAGCAGGCCTTCAAGTGATGTTGATTGTGGATATCAAAGATGACTACATCGATGTGATTGCGACTCAAGATGCTTTGTCACGTGACTTGCTCAGAATTGGACTTGAAGGCTCAATTACCGAAATTTCGCAAGGTGGTATGGCAAGTGCAACTGCTACGACTTCAGACCTACAGGTAGTTGTTGAATCTCGTCTTGATACCAACAGCCGTAGTTACCAACTTCGTCGTGGCGTTAAGACCGAACATTACTTTGACTCATTAGCCGAATCACCAAACTTCACTTCGCAGGTTCACATCCTTCAAACCGGAACTCATAAAGTGAATACCGCCGTAATTTTTCCTCGAGACCATACTTACGGCAGCAAGAAACTTCCAGTCATGATGCGCCCTTATGGCGGACCGCACGGCCCACAAGTTCAAAATGGTGCACTCAGCTACGCAATTGATCAATGGTTTGCCGACCAAGGCTTTGTTGTCGTTATTGCCGACAATCGGGGAACAGGTGGCCGTGGACCAGCTTGGGATCACTCGGTTTATCAGGATTTTGTTGGGCCAGTAATTGATGACCAAGTCGAAGCCATTGCTGATGTTGCGAATCATTTTCCTGATGATGTGGATTCCAGTCGAGTCGGAATTACTGGCTGGTCATTTGGCGGCTACCTATCTGCACTGGCCGTTTTAAAGCGACCTGACGTCTTTCATGCCGCAGTTGCGGGTGCGCCAGTAACTGAATGGCTTTGGTACGACACCGCATACACCGAGAGATACCTCGGCCATCCGGAAAAATTCCCAGAGATTTATGAAGATCACTCCCTGCTGCCCATGGCAAGTGAATTAGAAAGACCTTTGATGCTGGTCCATGGCCTGGCCGATGACAATGTGGTCGCAGCACATTCACTTTCTTTAAGCGGCGCACTACTGGCTAATAAGAAGCCTCATACCGTGCTGCCACTTTCTGGGGTTACCCACATGACGCCACAAGAAATAATTTCAGAGAATTTGATGCTGCTAACTGTCGAGTATTTCAAAGAACAACTCGGAATCGAATAATCTGCTCGGGCTGAAATTAACTTAGAAAGTCATTTCCCGAAGCTGTCGATGCATTACTGACGTCCATTGGGAAATGACACGCAACTTTGTGGCCGGATGCTAGTTCCCGTAATTCTGGAACTTCGGACTCGCAGCGGTCTTGCGCCTTGAAGCAACGAGTTCTAAATACGCAGCCACTTGGCGGATTACTTGGACTAGGTAAATCGCCAGACAAAATAATCCGCTCGCGGGAACGCTCTAAATCTGGGTCAGCAATTGGAACTGCCGAAAGTAACGCGTGCGTGTACGGGTGAAACGGTGCTTGATACAAAACTTCCTGTGGTGCCTGCTCCATAATTTTGCCAAGGTACATAACTGCAACTCGGTCAGAAATATGTCGAACTACTGATAAGTCATGTGCGATAAAAATGTAAGCAAGGCCAAATTCTTGCTGAATGTCATCCAGCAAATTTAGAACTTGGGCTTGGATCGAAACATCGAGTGCGGAAACCGGTTCATCGCACACAATTAGCTTTGGCTTAAGTGCAATCGCACGAGCAATTCCAATGCGTTGGCGCTGGCCTCCGGAAAATTCATTTGGATATCTGTTGAAGTGTTCTGGATTTAATCCAACCCGATCCATCAGGCCTTGCACGGCTTTCATGATGCCGCCTTCAGGCTTAACGCCTTGGACCCTAAACGGCGCTCCGATGATGTCACCGATTGTGTGTCTTGGGTTGAGCGAGGAAAACGGGTCTTGAAAGATCATTTGCATTTCGCGGCGAAGTGGGATGAGGTCTTTTTTCTTCAAGTTTGTGATGTCTTGACCATTGAACTCAATAGACCCAGCAGTTGGTTCAATTAATCTGAGCATCGCCCGACCAGCAGTTGACTTACCGCAACCACTTTCGCCAACTAATCCGAGAGTTTCGCCCGCAAAGACCTCAAGGTTAATGCCGTCCACGGCACGAACATTTCCCACAACCCGATTGAAAAGTCCCCCACCTTGAATTGGAAACAGTTTTTGGAGGTCTTTTACTTTAAAAATTGGATCCGTCACGGTTGCAACCTACCGATCTTGCGTTCGGACCTAATCGTATTTCGTTGGGATTCAGTCAGGTGGCATCGCGCTTCGTGATCTGGTGATACTGCCAGTAAGTCCGGAAACTTGCTTGCACATGCATCATCAGCAACTTGATTCTTAAATGTGCAACGCGGCGCAAACACACATCCAGTTGGCAAGTTAAGCAAAGACGGCGGTGAGCCAGGAATCGGATCTAACTGTTCTTTCTTTGCTGAAATTTGTGGAATCGATGCAAGCAAACCCCAGGTGTAAGGCATTTGCGGAGTGTAGAAAATTTCGCGCACTGGGGCATGCTCGACAGCGCTGCCTCCATACATAACTAAAACTTCATCAGCCAAGTCCGCTACAACACCTAAATCATGAGTGATCAATACAATTGCAGTACCAAACTCTTTTTGAAGCTCGCGCAACAAATCTAAGATTTGCGCCTGTACCGTGACGTCAAGTGCGGTCGTTGGTTCGTCTGCGATCAAAAGTTCTGGACCATTAATCAATGCCATTGCGATCATTACGCGTTGGCGCATACCACCAGAAAGTTGATGTGGGTATTGGTCCATGCGTTGCTCAACGGATGGAATCCCAACTTTTGTTAACATCTCAACTACTTTTAACCGAGCCTCAGAATCCTTCACTTTGTTATGAACTTGGACGGCCTCGACCAGTTGATCACCAATTGTGTAATAAGGATGCAATGCGCTTAACGGATCCTGGAAGATCATCGCCATTTCATTACCACGGAGTTTACGAACTTCTTCTGGATCAGCACCCACTAATTCGTTTCCGTTAAAAAATACTTCACCGGTAATTTTTGAGTTTGCACTTGTCAGCAATCCCATAACTGCAAGGCTTGAAACACTCTTGCCGGATCCGGATTCACCAACAATTGCCAAAGTTTTACCGCGTTGAACTTTGTAAGAAACATTGTTTACCGCATGAACAATGCCATCTTCGGTTGTGAACTCCACATTGAGGTTCTTTACTTCTAGAATCACATTTGAATCAATTGTCATGACAGTCTTACCCGCGGATCGATAGCTGCATAAAGAATGTCAACAATGAGGTTTGCGACAATTACGAATACCGCAGCTACTAGAACCGTTGCAGTAATTGTTGGTAAATCATATTCAGTTACTGCGCCAATTGCTAAGCGGCCAAGTCCAGGCAAGCTGAAAATATATTCTGTGATTACTGCGCCACCGAGTAATCCCGCCAGGTCGAGACCAGCTGAAGTCACAATTGGGGTTAATCCAGCGCGAAATGCATGTTTACGAAATACCACTCGCTCCGGCAGTCCTTTAGCTCTAGCCGTTCGGATGTAATCCTCGCCCATAGTTTCCAGCATCTGGGAACGAGTTAGGCGGGTGTAATAAGCCGCATAAAGTATGGCAAGAGTAGCCCACGGCAAAATCATAGTTTGGAAAAAAGCGGCTGGATCCTTTAATGGAGATTCGTAGTTTGGATACGGCAAAACATTCCAGCGCACAATAACAAAAATCAAAAGCAACAGTCCGACGAAGAATACGGGAAGGGAGTAGCCAATTAAAGAAATTCCCATGATGGCTCGGTCCTGCCACTTGCCGTGATTTTTTGCTGCCACAATTCCAGACCAAATGCCAACTACCATCCAAAGCACGAAAGCACCTACCGCTAAGTAGAGAGTGACTGGCAGCGCATTAAGAATCATTGTGGTTACTTCCTCGCCATTGCGGAAAGAGTAACCAAGGCAAGGGGTCGAGCAGTTAAATGTGGCAGAACCGCTGCCATAGGTACGGCCAACGAAAATTCCCTTAATCCACTCGATGTACTGCACGTACAAAGGTTGATCCAGACCTAGTCGGATTCGATTTGCGGCAACGATTTCAGGAGTGCAAGTTTTGCCACAAGTCAACATGGCTGGGTCAGTCGGAACAGCATTAAACAACAAGAAAGTAACGATGCTCAAAATTGTCAACATCAGAATCATGACAAAGATTCGTCGCACTATGTACGGAAACATCATTTACCTTTCTGAAGTGGAATAGTCGACGCGGACGTTTTATTACAGACGTATTTTTACGAAGGCAGTCTGTGAGCGAACCTAAGTCCGCTCACAGACGCCAACGTTAGTTACTAATTAATTAGTTAACTGATAGTGATGCGTATGGCCAAGAGCCGTATGGTCCCCAAATGTAGGCACCATTAACCTTTGAGCCAGTAATGCGTTGTTCCTTACCAAAGCGGGTAGGTAATGCAAGTGCCAATTCCATTGACTTCTTGCTTAGTGCCTGCCATGCCTTTGCTTGCTCTGCGCGATCCGTGATCACCTTGGCAGCATCTGATTCAGCCAGGAAGGCTGGATCGTCCCACTGCGAAAGGTTGAATCCACCATTAGCAGCAAACAGTTCTGGGATAACTGTGGAGGCATTTGACCAGTCTGGAGCCCAGCCAGAAGCTGACATAGAGCCCTGCTTTGCCGGATCCAAAACAATGCCGTAGTAAGCGCCTGGTTCTAGTGGGTTCAGTGTCGCAACAATTCCACCCTTAGCCAATGACGCAACTAGAGACGCTGCAGCTTTATCTGCAGTTTCGCTTTTGCCATAGTCAATAACGAATGGCTGGGGGAATGGTTCTCCCGAATCCGCAATTAACTTCTTAGCTAATTCTGGATTACCTTCTGCAGGTACTGCTGCACCTAGCAAGCTGTCCCACAAACCAGTTGGAGCATAGTCAGCACCGATGTTTGGCTTTACAACACCATCTGCATAGTCACCGGCGTACTCGCCACCAGCAATTGTGCGAAGTTCGGCACGGTTTACAGCGGCAAGAATTGCTTGACGGTGCTTAACGTTTGGAACTTTCTTGGTGTTGATTGCGTAGTAACGAACATACGGATCTAATTCGTTGTAACGGCGCTTTTCATACTTGGCGTCTGTGAAAACAACGGCAAGTTTTGCAGTGTCAACAGAATCTGGTGAGATAGCCATCTGATCATTGCCGGCATCAGCCATCAAACGTTCAGTAATAACGGCATCCGGTTGGGAAAATACGTATTCGATACGATCTGGGAATGCACCACGGAAGGTGTCTGTAGCTGGGTCCCAATTCTCGTTACGTACCAAAACCAGTTTGTCCTTCTTTACGTAAGATTCAATCTTGTATGGACCGTTTGATAAAACCTTGTCATCGTAAGTTTCACCAGTGTCAGCATCTTTACGAACTGCACCGAAGGCACTTAAGGTAACCGTGTAGTTGAAGTCAGATGCTGGCTTTGCAAGATGGAATGTAATCTTGTTGCCTTCACAAACTACAGCTGCATCGTAGGATGCCTGGCCCGCAGTATCAGCTACATAAGGTCCCTTGTAATCCTTAACATTAAGCATTGACATTGCATAAGCCGGACCATCAGTGATGATGTCAGTGGCGAAAGTGCGTGAGATGCCGTACTTGAAATCTTCACAAGTTACATCTTTGCCATCTTCCCACTTCATGCCGTCCTTAAGAGTGAACTCCCAAGTTAGACCACCATCAGCAGTTGTGCCAGTGTCAGTAGCTGCATCTGCAACTAGCTTGCTGGCTTCAGTGTTGTCTTTACTCAATGTGTACTGAGTAAGTGTGCGGTTGAGGTATGCGCTAGCAAATGCTAGATCCTCGCCCGTGTAGTTACGTTGTGGATCTAAGTGCAGAATTTGCTCATTTTGCGTGAGAATTACGAGCGTTCCGCCTTTAGTCCCTCCTCCATTCGCTGAGCCGCTTCCGCCACCGCATGCGGTAAGCAAAAGAGCTAGCGACATTGCACCAACGCCGAAGCGGATGCCTGTCGACTTCTTCATATGTCCTCCATTGAGATGTGGGTTAACCACATCTTTAGGTTGTGATTCGGGCGAATCACATATTTCACTCCCCCGGTTGAGGTCATGATTTTTTCAGCTCTCGAGAAGCTGAAAAACTTAGGTTCGATCTGCTTTCGGATCCAGGGCATCGCGCAGCGCGTCTCCAAGCAAGTTGAACGAAAGCACTGCAGCTAAAAGCATTGTTAATGGTACAAAGAAATAGAACGGATCAACGGTGAAGTAGCCTACTGATTCTTCAAGCATGGAGCCCCAGGTTGGTGTTGGCGGAATTACCGAAATCCCAAGGAATGCAAGTGCAGCCTCAGCACCGATCAATCCAGGCATAGTGATTGTGGCATAAACCAAAATTGGTGCCCAAAGATTTGGGAGTAACTCACGAAACAGAATTCGCCTCTTACTTGATCCAATTGAAACAGCGGCCTCAACAAACTCACGCTCCCGCAACGAGAGCACCTGCCCACGAATCAATCGAGCCAAGTATGGCCAACCAAAAATACTCAGTACCAGAATCAAAGTTGCAATCCGTGACGGATTTCCTTTGGGCAATCCCCAAGCTTGCAATCGCTGTTCCAATACTGGAGACATCGCAATAATTACTAAAAGCAATGGAAATGCCAAGGTGATATCCATGAAGCGACTCAATAATGTGTCAGTTCTGCCGCGCGAGTAACCTGCAACAATGCCCACCACAGTTCCAACAACAACGGTGATAAAGGTTGCCGACAACGCAATGAACAGTGAGATGCGAGTGCCGTAAAGTAACCGAGCAGATATGTCGCGACCTGTTAGCGGTTCAACCCCAAGTGGATGGTCTAGCGAAACTCCGCCAAGCGGACCAAGGGGCAAACTTCCGGCATCACTCAATAATTTTGTATTGAAGTCAAAAGGATTGACTCCGATCCACTTTGAGATAACTGGTCCAAAGGCTGCAATAAACACGATGATTCCCAGCACAAACATGCTGATGACGGCGACTCGATCTCTGCGCAGCCTGGCCCAAGCCAACTGGCGCATAGTGCGCCCAACTACAGCATTCGTTGTAGTGGCTTCGAGCAAGGACATTTAGGCGTTACCCTTCTAGTTGTTAAGGTTTTATTAACTTTTGCAGTCTAATTGGATGCGTGCATTTCCGTACACCGAAATGGCGGGTTAATCCAAGGGGCTACAAGAAAAAACTCTGATTTTATTGAGGTTTTTCCCGTTTTCCGATATTTACCAAGTCATATTGGTTGCCCAGTGCAATTTGGACATAAACGTCGGTCAACTCCCGAGGGCGATACAAAACTATGCGATCTACTGCATACGGCAAGTAAACGGATTCGTTCATGACTAGTGATTCAATAGCTCGACTAATTCGGGCTGAATCTGAGGGCGCCTCAGCAGTTTCCAAGGAATCAAGGAGTGAGTTGATCTCATCTAAGTTCAGTTCAGCAAAATTTAAATTTGATGAAGGTTTGATCTTTCGACCATCCGCAAGTGGCGCCCAAAATGAATATGCGGATGAATAATCAGGACCCCATCCGCTAGAAGCTAATCCAATTTCTTGAGTGCTCATAGTTTCTGGTGAGCCGACTCCCGAAGTGAAATATTCAGCGAAATTAGAAAATTCAACCGGATCTACCACTATGCCAATGCGCGCCAAACTTTTTTGTACGGAAAGAAAAATATCTTTTCCAATACCAATCGCGACATAGGCCATTTTTAGTTGGAAGCCGTCGGGATAACCACAATTGGCCAGACTGTCTTTGGCCTTTTTAAGGTTTCCGGTTTCATTGCTGCCACTTGGATATGGATTAAACGAATTGTCATAACCAAGTATTGCGGGCGAACTAAGTGAATGTGCGATTGCTGCCGATGCGCTACCACCCCGCAAGTTTTGTAGATCAACCTTGTCTAAGGCATAGAAAATTGCATCACGGCATGGAGCTCTATCAAGTGGAGCTACTGCTGGATTGACTACCAAGAAATTAACAAAACTTAATTCGGGATTATCAACAAGTTTACGCGTTGACTTATCCGCCAAAGTTGAATCTCGTGCCGTTGGAGCAAGTCCATAATTCAACTTCACGTCAATCTGGCCAGATAGCAGCGCTTGATCTGTGCTGTCAGCGTCAGTGAATACCTTCCAGGACATAGCATCCACTTTTGGGATTCGAATTCCATCCGAGGCTTGGGACCAGTGCTTGTTCTTGGTGAATGAAAATTGCAGACCAGGTTTTTTAATGGTTAACACAAACGGTCCGTTTGATGACGGCTTTGACGCGTAAGTTTTACCGGATTTTCGCAATGAGACGTCACGCGCCTTTTGAATAGGTGCAAATTGAGGAGTGGCAAGCAGTCGCGAAAACTCGTAGAAAGGTCTATTTAATTTGAAAGTTATTGTGCGTTCATCAGGTGTCTTGATAGAAACCAAATCTTTATCAGGCGATACATATGGGCCTTTGTAATCTGGTTTGCCAGCGGTGCAGACGGCAAGCAAACATAAAGTCTCAACCGCAACTGGACTTTGTAAACCGTCATCAAATAAGCGCTGAATTGAATATTTAACGTCAGTCGAGGTAACTGCAGAACCATCGTTCCAAAACACATCAGGCCTCAAGGTAAAAGTCCATGAAGTTTTGTCCGCGTTTGACTTCGGTTGGTCAACTACTAAATCTGGAGCAACAATTAGGCCTTGCTCTCCAGGCTTTCCCGCAAATGACATTAAGTTCCGTGAGAATGCCCGGTGCACCACTGCACACCACGGATCAAAAGTTTGCGCTGGGTCGAGTGAGTCGCATGGCGCAGATGAACCTAGTCGAAGCAGTCCGCCTGGGGTATCGCCATCACCAACTGACCGAGTTAAACCCGCATTGAAATTGCCTGGCGAATTGTTCACGATAATCGATCCGCCAAGAAGTGCAGCACTTGCAATTGCGACCAGTGCAAGTGTTCCGAACTTAATCCAGCGGTTTGACTTCACCTTTTGAACCTAGTTATTGCGAGCTTTCGTTCGATTTCGATCCCGATCGACTTTTGCTAGAAATACTTTACGAATCCGCACAGCAGTTGGCGTTACTTCAACACACTCATCTTCGCGACAGAATTCAAGCGCCTGCTCAAGACTTAATTGCTTTGCCGGAATCAGACGCTCTAGTTCATCTCCAGTTGCAGAGCGAACGTTTGTGAGTTTCTTTTCCCGAACTACGTTTACGTCCATGTCTTCGGAGCGAGCGTTTTCGCCGACAATCATGCCTTCGTAAACTTCAGTCGTTGGCGAAACAAACAATGTGCCACGCTCTTGTAATCCAAAGCAAGCATAGGAAGTAACGGCGCCACGACGATCGGATACTAATGAGCCAGATGGCCGAGTGCGCAATTCACCAAACCATGGTTCATACTTTTCAAAAATGTGGTGCATAAGACCGGTACCACGAGTTTCAGTTAGGAACTCGGTACGGAATCCAATCAGACCACGAGCTGGAACGATATATTCCATGCGAACCCATCCAGTTCCATGGTTGACCATTTGCTCGAGGCGACCTTTACGCAATCCCAAAAGTTGGGTAACAACGCCCACATAATCTTCTGGCACATCAATAGTTAGACGCTCCATTGGTTCGTGAACTTTGCCATCAATTTCTTTGGTAACTACCTGCGGCTTCCCAACGGTCATTTCAAACTTTTCCCGACGCATTAGTTCAACCAGCACGGCCAGTTGAAGCTCGCCTCGGCCTTGAACTTCCCAAGTATCAGGGCGCTCCGTCTCAAGTACTCGGATCGAAACGTTACCTACTATTTCTGCTTCAAGGCGGGTTTTAAGCAGACGCGCGGTCACTTTGCTTCCGGTTTCACCTGCAAGCGGGGAGCTATTAATTCCGATAGTCATCGAAATTGAAGGTTCATCAATTACGAATAGTGGCAACGCGACTGGGTTTTCTGGATCACCTAATGTCTCACCAATTGTGATGGTTTCAAAACCAGCGACCGCGATGATGTCACCTGGGCCAGCGGTATCAACAGGCACTCGATCTAGCGCTTGAGTCATCAAGAGCTCAACGACTTTTGCGCGCTCAGTTGAGCCATCGGACTTCATCCAAGCGACTTGCTGTCCTTTATTGATGTTTCCATTTATTACGCGACAAAGTGCCAAGCGCCCAAGGTACGGCGAAGAGTCAAGGTTTGTTACGTGTGCTTGCAGTGGCGCCTCTGGATCGTAAGTTGGCGCTGGAATGCTTCCGATTAAAGTCGCAAACAGTGGCTCAAGATTTTCTTCGTCGGGCATGCCACCATCGACCGGGCGGGTAAGGGATGCACGCCCCGCTTTTGCTGATGCGTAAACAATTGGGAACTGAATTTGTTCCTCGTCAGCGTCTAAGTCAAAAAATAATTCATAGGTCTCATCGACAACTTCAGCAATGCGCGCATCAGGGCGATCCACTTTGTTAATAAGAAGGATTACTGGCAGACGTTTTTGCAGCGCCTTGCGAAGTACGAATCGAGTTTGCGGCAGTGGGCCTTCACTTGCGTCAACCAGAAGTACAACGCCGTCAACCATTTCAAGTCCGCGTTCAACTTCGCCACCAAAGTCAGCGTGACCTGGGGTGTCAATAATGTTTAAAGTAACGCCGCCTTCAGGAGCGGCCGGGCCTACGTAACGCACGGCGGTGTTTTTCGCCAGAATGGTAATACCCTTTTCGCGCTCCAGATCCATAGAATCCATAACGCGATCATTCACATCTTGGTTTGCGCGGAAAGCGCCAGATTGCCAAAGCATGGCATCTACAAGCGTGGTTTTTCCATGGTCAACGTGGGCAATAATGGCAACATTTCGAAGGTCGTTGCGGACAGCAGATTGGGTCACTGTACTTATTCTAGTTGAGAATTATCGCCACACCGAACCACAAACGTCTTAACAATAAAGGCAATGCTCATTCTTTGGTAGCAAGGGTTTCGGGTGATTCGTTGAATTCAGGTTCAACTAAACGTTGACTCCTAAAGAAATTCAACTCTTTTTATTGTTGAATTCAGGTTCAACTAAACGTTGAACCTGAATTCAACGACGTCCCCATCAGACATGACATACTCTTTGCCTTCCATGCGGACTTTGCCTTTTGATTTTGCCTCTGCAACAGATCCGGCAGCGACTAAATCCTCAAATGCAACAATCTCAGCCTTGATAAATCCTTTTTGAAAATCTGTGTGAATAACCCCAGCTGCCTCCGGCGCTGTGGCGCCAACTGGGATGGTCCAAGCCCGAGATTCTTTTGGTCCAGCAGTTAGGTAAGTTTGCAGGCCAAGAGTTTTAAATCCAACTCGTGACAAAATCGCAATGCCACTTTCTTGCTGACCGACAGATTGCAGCAGTTCTAATGCTTCATCCTTGGGAAGTTCACCAAGTTCTGCTTCAAGCTTTGCATTCATAAATACTGCTTCCACAGGAGCAACGAGTGCACTTAATTCCAGTTTCAAGGCGTCGTCAGTTAATTCTTCTTCATCTAAATTGAAAACATATAGAAATGGCTTTGCGGTCAACAAGAAGAGCTCTCTGATTGGCTCATAATCAAGACCCGATTCAAAAATAGTTTTTCCAGAATTGAGAATTACAAGAGCTTTTTCTGCCGTAGCCAGTGATTCGGCCTTCGACTTATCAATTCGAGCCTCTTTTTGCAATCGTGTCATTGCTTTTTCTAAAGTCTGCATGTCAGCAAGAATTAATTCAGTATTGATAGTTTCAATATCATCTTTTGGTGAAATGGCTCCATCAACATGTACTACGTCAGGATCTTTGAAGGCTCGAATAACTTGACAGATAGCTTCCGATTCCCGAATGTTCGCTAAGAATTTATTGCCAAGGCCTTCGCCTTCACTTGCACCGCGAACAATTCCTGCGATGTCAACAAATGTGACGGTTGCTGGCAGGATTTTTTCAGAACTAAAAATTTGAGCCAGGACGGGAAGCCGCGCGTCTGGCACTTCAACCACTCCGGTATTCGGCTCAATCGTCGCAAATGGATAGTTTGCTGCCAACACGTTATTTTTCGTCAGGGCATTGAATAATGTCGACTTTCCGACATTAGGTAATCCGACGATTCCGATAGTTAGGGCCACGGCACATAATCGTAGCCGTATCTGGACCTTTATACGGACTCGGCCATTACCCGATACGTTTATGCCATGGCAAACACAACAACCGAGCCGATAGATACGACTTCGGCAAGAAAAGGTTTAAGTTATGCAAGCGTAATGATCCTGATCTGCATTGCCATGATGTCCTTAATGGCATTGGACATCTTCGTCTCGGGTGACATTGGATTGATTTCAAACATCGGGATCGTGGTGCTGGGATTGATCGCTGCCATTACGGTTCGGAAAGCTGATTATCAAGCTGCGATCTGGGTAGTACCAATTGCCTGGCTGGTCGCAATCTTGACTACTGGACAACTTGCGCCAATGCGCGGCGGTTCATTTTTGCGCGAGCAAATCCTGCATCTTGCATACGGACTTGCGATGCATGCCTGGTGGATATTGGGCGCGACTGCGCTAAGCGCAATAGTGGCGATCTTTAGGCGCGGCCAGAAGCCTTAATGTCGCGTCGCAATTCTGGTGGCAAGGCAAATATCAAGTGCTCTTCAATCGTCTCTACTTCTTCGACATCTGTGTAGCCACGTTCTGCTAACCATTTCACGACACCGTTAACTAAAATTTCTGGAACCGAAGCGCCGCTGGTTAAACCGATTGTTTGTGCTCCATCCAACCACGCTTCATTGATTTCGGACGCAAAATCTACGCGGTAAGCCGCCCGAGCGCCAGCTTCAATCGCCACATCAACCAGGCGAACCGTGTTTGAAGAATTCGCAGAACCTACTACAAGCATTACATCGCAAGCTTGCGAAATTTCCTTGACTGCTTTTTGACGATTTTGGGTGGCATAGCAAATGTCATCACTTGGTGGATCTAATAAATTTGGAAACTTAGTGCGCAATAAATCTACAGTCTCTAGAGTTTCATCGACAGAAAGTGTGGTTTGCGACAGCCAAGCAACCGGTCGGGTTGGATCGATTTCGATTTCCTGAACGTGGGCCGGACCGTCAACCAAAGTCATGTTTCCCGGCGCTTCACCCATGGTGCCCTCAACTTCTTCATGTCCTTCGTGGCCAATAAAGAGAATTTGATAATCATCCGAGGCGAATCGGCGCGCTTCCGCGTGAACTTTTGTAACCAATGGGCAAGTGGCATCGATGGTTTTTAGATTTCGCTGAGCTGCTTCGTCGTGAACTGCAGGTGATACGCCGTGAGCGCTGAATACGACAGTTGCACCTTCGGGGACTTCATCAGTTTCGTTTACAAAAATCGCGCCCATTGCCTCAAGTTCAGTAACAACATATTTGTTATGAACGATTTCTTTGCGAACATAAATTGGGGCACCGTGAACCGCTAAGGCCTTTTCAACAGTGACTACGGCTCGGTCAACACCGGCACAGTAGCCTCGCGGCTTTGCTAACAGGACTTTTTTCTTGGTTTCGCTCACTGTCCTATCGTAAGCCCGTGTCTCCCCTTTACGCTTTCTGGCATTAGGCACAATAGATCCATGGAACCAACTGAATCTGGCAAGCCTGGCCTTGATTCGGAAACTCCGCTGGCAGTTCATTCCGTTAGCACCATGATTGGCGAATACATTGGCCGACTTGGCACGATTTGGATAGAAGGACAACTTGCCGAAGTTAACCCACGGAAAGGGTTAACTTATCTTTCTCTGCGCGATACCGATCGTGATGTTTCGCTGTCGCTATACGTTGCATCTGGCGTAATGGAGTCTCTTGCCACCACAGTCGAGCAAGGCAGTCGCGTCTTAGTTCAAGTCAAAGCAGACTGGTGGGCCAAGCGAGGTTCGCTGCAATTCAAAGTTTTGCAAATGCGCGCAGTTGGTATCGGTGAACTTATGGCTCGGCTGGAGGCTTTGCGCAATTTATTAGCTGCTGAGGGTCTGTTTAATGAAGATCGAAAAAAGCCACTCCCATTTTTACCTCGACGAATTGGTTTGATTTGTGGTCAGGCAAGCGATGCCATGCACGATGTAATCGAAAATTCCAAACGTCGCTGGCCTGATGTGCAGTTTGAAGTACGCGAAGTTGCCGTTCAGGGAGTTAACTGTGTGCGTCAAGTAAGTGCTGCTTTAACTGAATTAGATGCAATTTCTGACATAGATGTAATTGTCATTGCTCGAGGCGGTGGCGCCTTTGAAGACCTATTGCCATTTAGTGATGAATCCTTAATACGAGTTGTAGCTGGAATTGATACCCCAGTTGTTGCTGCTATTGGCCATGAAGAAGATCGGCCACTAATTGACTACGTTGCGGATTACCGAGCATCAACTCCAACTGATGCAGCTCGTAAAATAGTGCCAGATGTGTTACAAGAAATCTCTGATCTGCGAAATGCCCGAGCTAGATTACAGACTTTAGTTTCAACGGGAATTACTCGACTAGAACAACAACTTGCACTCACTAAAAGCCGCCCCGCGCTGGCTTCACCTGCTACTTTAATTTCCCAGCGACTCAGCGAAAATACTGGATTACGTTCAGCCATGTACGTGAAGGTGAAGAATTATATTGATGTTGAGAGCGCACATTTGAAAGGTGCCAACACAACTTTGCGGGCACTTTCGCCACAAGGAACTCTCGAGCGTGGATTTTCAATTGTTAGAAATTCAACCAACAAAATTATTAAAAGTTCGTCAGATGTAAACACCGGCGAAAGACTTCGCATTAAGTTTGCACAAGGTGAAGTGGTAACTCAAGTTGACGAGAATTAATTCTCGTCCGATTGACTTGGGCGTAGTGCTTCAAGTCTGGCTTTCGCTCCCGCGAGGCGCTCTTCACAAATTGCTGCGAGCTTTTCACCTTGCTCCCACAGATTGACCATGTCATCAAGTGGTAGGTCTTTGTCTTCCAGGCGAGTGACAATTTCATCTAACTGCGACTTTGCCGCTTCGTAAGACATTTCCGCAGATTGATCTTTAGCCATGACTAGATCTTATGGTTTAGCTGGGACTAAAGATTCGGCGAATCGCAATAACTCATCCCATTGCGCAGTGCCAGAAACTACCGAAGTCACGGCGCCTTGCGTCTTAACGTAGGCCCTAGTTAATGGTTTGTCGGTTTCACACTTTTGCCAGGTGACGCCATTAATACTTGCAGTTGAATCGCAGGTGGAGTTATTTGTTGCTGCTGAAACCACCGACTTAGCAGGGCCGTCACTTTGCCAAAGCGAAACATACTCGGCAGCATCGGTTTGGAATCCTAAAATCCACCGAATGTCACCTGTCTTTCCGTAGGACTCTGGTTCTAGACGGGCACTCGTTGCTTGATATCCGGCTGGCAAAGTTTTTGGAACCGATATCGGCCAAGTTTGCGCTAGAACCGCGCTGGCAACGGCTGATTCATAATCGACATGCTGCTTAACTTCTTGTTGCGGCCGCCACGCGATCAAAATAATTACGCCAACTGCGGCAAAAACTGCGCCCATAGACAAAACCATGTCCCATGCAGTTTCCCGCCCTCTTGGTTTTTTGTTAGCCATAGTTCTATTTTGCCTGCTTTACGGCAAGTTCGCTCTTATGCGCTCCCGACGGATGGGTTAGATGAAACGGATTAGGCTAATGATATGAGTTCGTTTAACTACACCGAAATCCTCCCACTTGAACAAAACTCCCCTGTGTACCGATTGATTACTACTGAGGGAATCACCACTACAACCATTGGTGAGCGGACATTTCTAAACATTGACGCCAGCGTTTTAGAAAAAGTGGCCTACGAAGCCATCCATGATATTTCGCACTATTTGAGAACCAGCCATCTTGAACAATTGAAAAAGATAATTGACGATCCAAGCGCTTCACCCAACGATAGATTCGTTGCAATCGATTTGATGAAGAATGCCAACATAGCTGCAGGCGGTATTTTGCCAATGTGCCAGGACACTGGAACTGCAATTGTTTCGGCTAAACGTGGTTCACAGATTCTGACTGATGGTCCAGACGAAGTTGCGATTAGTCGGGGAATTTATGATGCTTACCAAAAACTCAACCTGCGATACTCGCAACTTTCGCCACTTAACATGTGGGACGAAAAAAATACTGGTGATAACTTGCCAGCCCAGATTGAGATCTATGCCGACACTAAACCAGGTCATGAAAACTCATACGAGATGCTCTTTATTGCTAAGGGCGGTGGAAGCGCAAACAAAAGTTACTTGTACCAAGAAACTAAGGCAGTTTTGAATCAAGAAAGCTTCTTACGCTTTATGGATGAAAAATTGCGACTTATCGGAACCTCAGCCTGCCCGCCGTATCACTTAGCGATAGTCGTGGGTGGCACAAGTGCGGAATATGCTCTGAAGGTTTCTAAGCTTGCCAGCACAAAATATCTAGATTCACTTCCAACGCATGGTGGTACGGATGGCAATGGCTACCGAGATCTTGAAATGGAAGCAGAAATTCTCAAGCTCACCCAAAACTTTGGAATTGGCGCACAATTCGGAGGCAAATATTTCTGTCATGACGTTCGAGTCATTCGATTACCTCGACATGGCGCATCCTGCCCAATCGCAATTGCAGTTTCCTGCTCTGCGGATCGACAAGCACTAGTAAAGATAGATGCCACCGGAGCTTACATAGAGCAACTAGAGACTGATCCGGCTCGTTTTCTGCCGGAAATTACTGATGAACACCTGGATGACAATGTCGTAAACATTGATTTAACTCGTCCGATGTCAGAGATTCGTGAAACGCTTTCAAAGCTGTCTGTTAAAACTCGCGTTTCGCTAACTGGTCCACTTATCGTGGCGCGCGACTTAGCTCACGCAAAGATTTTAGAAATGATCGAACGTGGTGAAGAGCTTCCGCAATACTTTAAAGATCATGCCGTTTACTACGCGGGCCCGGCTAAAACTCCAGAAGGCTATGCATCAGGTTCCTTTGGACCAACAACAGCAGGTCGTATGGATGCCTACGTTGATCGGTTCCAAAAAGCTGGTGGTTCATTTGTCATGCTGGCAAAAGGTAACCGCAGTGACGCAGTGACTAAGGCGTGTCACGAAAACGGTGGGTTCTACTTAGGTTCGATAGGTGGTCCTGCTGCTCGACTAGCTAAGGACAACATTAAAAAAGTTGAAGTCCTGGATTTTCCTGAAATGGGAATGGAAGCCGTATGGAAAATTGAAGTGGAAAATTTCCCGGCATTCGTTGTGGTAGACGATAAGGGTAATGATTTTTTTGCAGAAACCTTGCGCCCAATCGCCCTGAACATTCCAATTGGGCCACCGAACTAGGGGAACTTAGAGTTTGACGTGTTTGGCTGGCGGCCAAGGGCTCCAGCCCCGGGCAATCCAGCCTTTGTACGCAACTAAATCTTGTTCATGGCAAGACGCTTTGCTGGCTTTAGCGGCATACTTTAGTCCGCCATATGATTTCCAGAATCCAGCCGTAACTTGCCAAGTTCCTTGATACTTTCCGTGGGCACCTGTTGATTTGCAGTTATTGTGCGATTCTGCTTTCTTAACATGGATAGCTGTTGGGGAATTTACCCAAACCTCAAAAGAAATTTGCTTGCGTTCCGCTTTTGTATCTAAGCCTCTTGTTGGATCAACAACGGTCCGGATAGTTGTTGCGTTTACCGGAATAGCACTCGACTGCAATGTTATGTGAGCACACAATACAACCGCAGTTGCAACTAAAACTTTTTTTACCATAATAATTTCTATCTTAACAAACAAGATTTACGGTTAAGCAGGAAGGTCTTCAAGCATTTCTGTTACTAACGCAGCAATTGGCGAGCGCTCTGATCGATTCAATGTTATGTGTGCAAACAATGGATGACCTTTGAGTTTTTCTACAACCGCTACAACACCGTCATGTCTACCGACTCGCAAGTTATCTCGTTGCGCAACGTCATGCGTTAAGACCACGCGACTATCTTTACCAATGCGCGAAAGTACTGTCAGTAAAACATTTCGCTCAAGAGATTGCGCCTCGTCGACAATTACAAAAGTGTCATGCAGTGAACGTCCGCGAATATGAGTTAACGGAAGCACTTCTAACATTCCGCGTTCCAAAATTTCATCAATAACATCGGCTGATGTGAGAGCAGATAAAGTATCAAAAACTGCTTGTGCCCAAGGGGACATTTTTTCGTTTTCGCTGCCGGGTAAATAGCCAAGTTCTTGGCCACCTACTGCATAAAGTGGCCGAAAAATTACAACTTTGCGGTGTTGTTGGCGTTCCATTACGGCCTCTAAGCCAGCGCAAAGTGCCAGCGCACTTTTACCAGTTCCAGCGCGTCCGCCCAGTGAAACAATTCCAATGTCTGGATCAAGTAGCAAATCCAAAGCTATGCGCTGTTCAGCACTTCTTCCATGAAGACCAAATGCCTCACGATCACCACGAATTAGTTGAAGGCGTTTGTCTGGCGTGACTCTGGCTAATGCGCTACCACGATCACTGGAAAGCACAATTCCAGTGTGACACGGATTTTCTCGGGCGCTTTCGTGGTCGATAATGTCATCACTGTACAGAGAGTCGATTTCAGCGGAACTGACAGTAACTTCTGCCATTCCAGTCCAGCCACTTGATGGGACTATTTCGGCACGATACTCTTGCGCCTCTAATCCGACAGCAGAAGCTTTGACTCGAAGTGGCAAATCCTTGCTCACTAAAACAACGTCGCAACCCTCGGACGAAAGATTTTTGGCTACCGACAGAATTCGGGTGTCGTTGTCCCCTAGTCGAAATCCAGCTGGCAAAATTTCTGAGTTTGTGTGATTAAGTTCAACACGTAGTACTCCACCTTTGTCGCCAAGTGGCAGCGGGGCATCAAGTCGCCCGTATTTAATTCGAAGATCATCAAGACTTCGGAGAGCTGAGCGGGCGAAAAATCCCAATTCAGGATGTGTCCGTTTAGATTCCAGTTCAGTTATAACAACTACCGGAATCACTACTTCATGTTCGTCAAATCGAAACAAGGCACTCGGGTCAGATAGCAAGACGCTGGTATCAAGTACATAAGTGCGTCTTTGAGTGTTCGATTCGGTCACGAGCTCACCCCAAATTTTCAGATTTATCCTTGGGAAGGCTCGGACTTGCCCGATAAGACTGACGGTATTCCTGTGATGGATTTTGCAAGGTCAGACACGCCGTAATCAAGAGTTGCTAGTGAGTGAATTTCTGAATAACTACTGTTAGGCGCTAGCCTCTGCCGCAATCTACTAACCTTGGGCGCATGGGAAGAATCCGCGGACTCTTAGGGGATGTTGCATATGACTTATATGGTCATCGCTTAACTTCCTCACTCCCGCTTGATCAACTTCCTTCGCATGTTGGGGTTATCTTGGATGGGAATCGGCGCTGGGCTGCAGAGATGGGTTCTTCCAGCGCTCATGGGCATCGAGCTGGCGGCGAGAAAATTGCTGAGTTTCTGGACTGGTGTGAAGAACTTGGCGTCGAGGTCGTAACCCTTTGGCTGCTATCCACCGACAATTTGCGCCGCGAACCTGCAGAGTTAGATGCCTTACTAGAAATCATCGAAGACACCGTTGCCGCATTAGGTGACACCGGTAATTGGCAAATTCACCCAGTCGGAGCACTTGAACTTCTACCGAAGCGAACTACCGACTTGCTCAACAAAATTAAAGTTGCCACCGAAAATGTGTCCGGCTTGTTGGTGAACGTCGCCATTGGTTATGGCGGCCGCCAAGAAGTTGTCGATGCAGTTAAATCATTCCTGATCGAGGAAGCCGCAACCGGCAAATCATTGGATCAAGTTGCATCAGAAATTGATATCGAACACATTGCTTCGCATTTATACACCAAAGGCCAGCCTGATCCAGATTTAGTAATCAGAACATCAGGAGAGCAAAGGCTAAGTGGGTTCTTATTGTGGCAAAGCGCGCATTCTGAGTTCTATTTTTGCGAGGCGTATTGGCCAAACTTTCGCAAAATTGATTTTTTGCGTGCCGTTCGCTCGTACACCGCTCGTAACCGACGATTTGGGATTTAATTAAAAATACCAATCGACTTTTTCAACATTTGCAAATCTGTAGTTGGTGCATCACAAACAAATCCTCGGCAAACAAATGCGGTCGCGTTATCACCGATTGCACTTCGATCTTGAAGTAGGTGCTGCTCAGCATTCCAGGCGTAGACCATTCCAGGCGCCGTACCTTTTGATAATGACTTTTTAAACTCAGAGTCACTTGGACCGATAACTGCTACTTCGCGAGGACCATCTAACCAAGTTACGAACATAGCACTTCCCCAGCCAGCAAAGCGAGTGTGTGATGCCACCAATGGAATTAGGGCTGGGATAAAAGTTTCAGCCCAGGCTCGCATCTTGGTATCCCCTGATAGCGCAGCGTAAGTCAAGGCCGCATCAATTGTCGCTGCCCAACCAGATGGTGTCACATTGTCAGTTGGATCAACCTGTCTGGCAGCAACATCTTTAGCTACGGGTTCAACATCGTTAGCGGTATCGGTTAATCCAGAACCTTGCTGAAAATGGTCTTCGATGTCTTTTAATAAGGTCCCAGCTAATTCGCGCCAGGAATCATCTCCATTAACTTGAGCTAAAGCCAAGAACGCACTTGCTACCAGCGCCTGATCCTCGAGCACGCCCAGTGCGTGGAGACCTGGTTTGCCATCACGCGAAACTCTTACCAATCTGCTCGGATGTGCGGGATCGGCACCTAAGTGCTTGCTGACTAACAGGTCACCAGCACGAGTAGCGCAATCGATCCAGTCTTGTCGATTGCAAATGCTGCCCGCATCAACCAATGCTCGAATAGTGAGGCCATTCCAACTTGCCACGATTTTGTCATCTCTACCAGGACGTGGTCGAGTTTCCCTAAAAAGCAAAAGCTTTTCTTGCAAAGTTCGCCATCTCTTCCAATTGTCTGGGTCTTGGTGAAGAGTTAAAACTGATTTACCGTGTTCGAAAGTTCCTTCGGTAGTTACCTTGCACAGCTGCATAACCCAGTCAGCATCTTCAGAACCAAGTGCTTCGGTAATTTGTTTCGGCGTCCAGGCATAGAACGCACCTTCTTCGGAATGTCCCGTATCGATGTCGAGACTGTCTGCATCAAGGGCTGCGGCAAAGCCACCCTCTGGAGTTTGCATTTCGCGAATCAAAAAGTCCGCAGTTTCAGTTGTGATCCGAAGTGCTTGCTCATCACCAGTTAGTCGATATAAATGTGCATAGATCGAAAGAAGTTGTGCATTGTCATAAAGCATTTTTTCAAAGTGTGGAACAGTCCAAGTAGCATCCACACTGTACCGAGCAAAACCGCCGCCAAGTTGGTCATACATTCCACCGCGAGCCATAGCGTTGCAAGTTAGATCGATCATTTGCTTGACTCGCAAATCTAGTTCACTGCCATTTAGTTTTTGAAGCGCATCATTTCTGAGCAAGAATTCCAGCACTAACGAGGGTGGGAATTTAGGTGCGTCGCCAAATCCACCGTTTACCGGATCAAAAGCCAATAACAGTGATTCAATTCCAGAAGTTACCGATTGTAAAATTTCATCCTTAGTGAAATCTGATTTTGACTTAACAATTAGTTCGTTTCGAGATCCGATGTGCCCCATGATTCGAGCCGAGGACTCACTAACTCGTTCTCGATCGCTAGTCCAAGTGTCATTAAGTGCCAACAGGACTTGGGTAAATGACGGCATTCCATGTGATGGGCGCGGCGGAAAATACGTACCCGCATACCAAGGTCGTCGATCGTGATCTAGCCAAACTGAATTTGGCCACCCACCTTGCCCAGTCATTGCCTGAGTAGCTTCCATATAAAGCGAATCCACTGCTGGTAACTCTTCGCGATCTACTTTGATGTTTACAAAATACTCATTCATCAAGGCCGCAACTGAAGGGTTTTCGAAACTTTCGTGGGCCATGACATGACACCAATGGCAAGCGCTGTATCCGACACTCAGAAAGATCGGGACATCTCTGGTTCTAGCTAATTCAAAAGCGGCTTCTGACCAGGGGTACCAATCAACGGGATTTTCCGCATGTTGCAAGAGGTATGGCGAAGTTGAATCTATGAGTCGATTAGTCACACTTCATTCTTGCATCTAGCGCAGCAATTTGTGTTCTAGGGTTTTGTTGTTCCCCGGATAACTCCGGGTCGGGAAATTACGATTCCCGACACAAGCTGAATCAACAGCGCGACTGCCAGCGCAATAAATGCAGCGCCCCAAGTGTGAGTTAAATCTTTTAGTAATCCCAAAGTCAACGGACCAATTGCCGAAATCATGTAGCCACCACCTTGCATAAACGATCCCAAGTCTCGAGCAGTTTCATGGCTGTCGGACCGAAGCAAAACTAATGTCAACGCCAGCGGAAACGATGACCCTAATCCAATTCCAAGTAGTGAAACCCAGAGCCAAGTTCCATTTGGCCACCATCCCGTAGTTGCAAAAAGATAAATTCCAACTAGGCCGATTGCAAAAATGATTACAAAGGATACGCAAAGCATTACCTGAGATTTAAACTTGGCGGCAAGCGGCGGCACAAGTAGGCCGGCTGGAAACCCAAGTAGGACTAGGAGGGCGAGTTGCTTTCCGGCAATGGTTGGATCGATACCGGAATCTCGCAGAATGGACGGAAGCCAGGCATTCATCGAATGGTAATTCATGGATTGAAAACCGAAATAGAAAACTAACGCCCAGGCTAACTTGTTGCGAAAGAGTGCCCGCATGTCTCGTGGCGTTGTCAAAGTTGCATCGACCGTTTCAGTATGGCGATAAAACCGCCAAACCACCCAAGCAATTAAGGGCAAAATCGCCCAAAGTTCTAAAGCACTACGCCATGAACCAATTGCCTCAGTAAGCGGATAGGTGATTAATGCCGCTATTGCTGCAGAAATTGAAATCGCGCCAGCAATCATTCCCATGACGCCACCAATATTTTTTGGAAAATCCCTTCGAGTAATAATTGAAGGGACCACATTCCCTACCGCAACTCCAAGTCCGATAACAATTGTTCCTAAGTAGAGAACAGCAACCGTAGGAACAAGGCGCAAAGTTCCGCCAATCGCGAGGGCAACCAATGCAACTGAGACTGCCCTGTTGGGGGTCACTCGGTTGAGCAATCTAGGTACCAACATTGCCCCAAATCCAAACATGAGGATGGGCAAGGTGCTCAGTAAAGATGCGGCAGTGGCGCTAAGTCCAAATTCTGCCCGAATTTCGGGAAGTACCGGGCCAACCGATGTGGTTAGCGGACGTAATGTCATGCCTACAAAAAACAGTGGCATTGCTTTCAAAATATATTTTTGCTGGGACTTCACGGCAGAATGTGACACTAAAACTCCCTCAGCTGTTGTGCCAAGCCTAGTGGGAAGAAAGTTTGTGCTTCGCGTGAGTGCATTACATTGGTGCTTTACTTGAGCCCTGATAAAAGAACCCAATAGTTGGTGAAAACACCCACCCGTCCGACCTGATTTTCGACCCCACATTCGCCTGCTGGAGCGTTTGCAGCGTCAATCGCCACTACTAACCCTCGCTGTCTATTTTGACCATCTGGATCAAAGAACAGGCAGGACTTACTTCTAAACCGCACCGTGCTCAACGACCAAAAGTCGTCTTACGTGGACCGCTTTGCCTGCGGCTGGCATCGGCTTGTCGCAAACCAACTTCGAAGAACTGCTTTGCAACGCAATCACGGACCCGGGTGGGTGCCAAGTAAAAGGCTATCTGGTTCTTGGAGTGCCACACAAAGCCAAAGCAAAAATCCGTTGTGCACCTGCATATTTAAGTGCTCGTGCGGCACTGTTCAAAGTCGCACCTGTTGTTATTACGTCATCAACAATAACTACTGTTCCATTAATTGTTTCGTGCATTCCGAATGCACCAGCAAGATTTGTTTGACGCTGCGAGGCGGTTAATCCCACTTGGTCTAAAACTGTGCGTCGGAGATATAGTTTGGAACTATCTATTTTTATTTCCTCACGTTCCTGCGCAATGTTCGCACAAAGATTAGTGATTGAATCAAAACCTCGTTGTCTGATTTTCTGTGGCGCACTTGGAATCGGAATCAAAGTCAGATCTTGACTCATTATGAAACTTTCTATTGTTTTGAGTAATAACTGCGCTAAGAATTCGGTGTACTTAGAATCACCATTCTTGTAGCAAATGATTGAATCTCGCAGCCAATCGGAATACTCACCCGCGCAGTAGCACTCTTCAATTTCACTTAGATCTCTGGCTCTAAACGGTCGAATCTTTTTGATGCAGGTTGGGCAAAACTCAAGGCCAAGCCGATTACAAATCAAGCACTTTGGAGTGAAAACAAGCTGCTTCAAAATTGACATAAATCACTATGGATCAAACCTGAGTGGGCCCTCACAATTGCAGAATCGGTGTAGACAGATTAAGGGTGTGTACTTAATTGGAGAAAAATCCACCAACACCAGAAGTCATTTGGGTCCATGATCCAAAACTTTGCTGATAAACAAACTGGTGAGACCCATCTACTGCGGAAATATACAGATTTCCAGTGCCATCTACGCAAACCTGCTGTGACCCAATTGGCGTGCTAGATAATTTGGATTTTCCATCCAGCAAGGAAACCTCAAAAAGTAGATCGCTTTTCGAATCGTCTGACCCTAATGCCGCAACTGAAGTGGGTGAACTCCAAGTAATGTCACGAACTGAGGCGATCGATTGCTCAATCCGATGCAGACCGATGATTCTAGTTTCGTTGGCAGATTTAAAAATAGCTCCAACTGCAATTACATCCTGGGTGCCATCGGACATAACAACTGCAACTCTTACCCCATCACTTGAAACTGCAACTTGTCTAACTTGGTCACTTGTGCCCAGTGTCGTTGCATCAACGGCAACCACTTGGACCGTGCCATCACTCCTTACCTCACGCACACCTTGGCCAAAATCTGCAAAGTAAACACTTCCCTCTCGATCCCAACTTGGTTTCGAAATATCATCACCTTGAGCGAGTAATTTAAACTTTGATGCTTTGGAGTCATTAAGCTGAAGCGATTTATGATCTGCGGAAACTGTTGCTAACCGAGTGCCGTCAAAGTTTGGTGATGCAAAAGCAAGTGGGGCCAGAGCGGTGTATTTTAATTTTTCTACGTTGTTATTAACGGTAAAAATCTTTTCGTTTCGGATTACGTTCAAATTAACGAGGTCAGCATTACGTAAGGGTGACAAACTCTGCCAGTCCTGAGTGGTTTGAATTGCTGCAACATTTGCCACAATAAATGGCTGGCCTGAAACAGATATTTGAACCGCAGAAACGTTCGCCAGCGCACTTAACGTCCAAACTAACTGTGCGGAGAGGGCGCGTCGAGTTTCTTCATCCGCTCCTAAAATCTCACTTGTTAGGTCAACTTGGGCAACTCTATTCAACACGGGAACCGAACCATAAGTTAACTTGGTACCAACCGGGAAAGCGCTCGTTGCAACCGGCGATAGATAAGGTGACGGGCCATCGAGAAGTGATCGCACCAATGACGTGGCTGCGCCAGAATTGCTTACTGGCACCAACAAACTGTCGGTCACCAATGAGGTCAAATCAGTGTTGAAAAAGTAGATTGGAAAACTTCGAAATGATCGATCAACGTCACCACTCGAAAGCAAAATTCCATCACTTAATTTTGAAATTCGCCATTGCCCACCGGAGTTTTGGGCAAACTCAAAAGATTTGGATATCTGTGCCCCTGGTTCACCACTTTTATACCTTCCCAGATCTGAAATTTCCCCGATCTTGTCGGCGCCAACCGTTAAGTTTGCAGAATCTCCGGCTACTTTGATAGTCGATGCCTCGTAAATTTCAATACCCGTTGCCGGATTCCAGGTGTCTGCTGATTCACTTGCCAAGTACTTTCGCGCAATTCCATAATTCCCTGAAGGGTCTGCGCAGGCATCTAAGAATCCACGCACAATTTCTTCTGGGCTCATGTCTGCAATTGGTGGTCGAGCAATAACTCTCACGAACTGGGTTGAGGTATCTTCGGAGATTTCTTCTCCATAGTGCACCTGACTGGAAGTTGGAATTCCAGCACAGCCTGAAAGTGTCAGAGTTCCAATCAAAGTCGCTATGAAAAGTTTTGACCTCACGGCGCACCCGCCAAAATTGCTGCGCTAGAGATTTCGCCTAATTCCATACGAGGCAACGTTAAAACGAATTGCGCCCCTTGATTTGGTGCACCCCAGACATCAATAATTCCCCCGTGTAGCGCAGCATCTTCAGCTGAAATTGAGAGCCCAAGCCCAGTACCACCAAGGGTGCGTTGACGCGCCGGATCAGCCCGCCAAAAGCGACCAAAAACTCTAGAGACGTCTTCATTCGCAATTCCTCGACCGTGATCCCTTACCGAAACGGATACACAAGTTTCATTTCCAGCAATTTCTACTTCGACATCCGTGCCGTCACAGTGTTCGATTGCATTTACGATCAGATTTCTAATTATTCGAGAAACCCTTCGTTTATCAGCCGTTACGGTTGCATCGTCAGAACTAACAAACTTGAATTGAGTCGAGTGCTCAGCGGCGATTTCATTATTATCGAGCAATATCATTTGAGTAATTATCGATAAATCAACCGGTGCGCTGTCAAGCGGCGATGCCCCGGCATCAATTTTGCTCATCTCTAGCAAGTCACTCAAAAGTAAATCAAATCTATCAACTTGATTTCTAAGTAGTTCAGCAGACCTTGCCATATCTGGATCAAAATCTGCCCGAGCGTTGTAGATCATTTCACTTGCCATTCGCACCGTTGTTAACGGTGTTCGAAGTTCGTGTGAAACATCAGAAACAAATTGCTGTTGAATCTGCGATAAAGATTCGAGTCTCATAATTTGACTTTGCAGACTGGTCGCCATTTCATTAAATGATCCAGCAAGTCTTGCAATGTCATCTTCGCCCTTAACTTTCATTCGTCGATCGAGATTCCCTGCGGCGATCTCGGCTGCGATTTCCGCGGCTTCTCTGACTGGATCGGTGACACGAGCCGTGATGAACCATGCCAGCACCATTAAACTCACCAGCAAGATAATGCCTGTTGCTGCTACCCGCTGCTTAACAAGTTCTATAGTTCGTTGCTCGTTATCAAGTGGGAACAGCAAATAGAGTTCATAAGCTCCGACACGAGGGATTGAAACAGGTGAGCCAACAACAAGTCCTGGAGTTGTGATGCCACCTTCGTAAATTAAATTCGAATATGACCAAGCTTGACGATTACGTTCTCGAATTGCGGATCTCAGGTCCAGCGGAATCGAAGACTCCGAAATTAACTTGGTCCCGCGCTCAGGCACACCTGCTAACCCTGGGTCACTCAAGAACAAGGCGTCGTAAATTCCCGGAGATCCAGCCCGAACTGCGAGTGCCGTGATTACCGAATCGACTAATCGAGTGTTGTTTGGAGCGACTAATCCCACGTCTGAAGCATCTAGCAGGCGTTGAACTTCAAGCCGCGCGGCCGTCGACTCAGTTAAGGCGCTTTGTTGCTTTGCGTCAAGTAGTCCAACTGCAACTTGATTGACTAAGAGAACGCCAACGATACTTAATACCGACGCGGAAATTACAAACGTCAAAAAAATCAAACGAAGTTGTAAATTTCTTCGCCAACGGCTTCTCATTGAAGTCTTTTCCTGAGCCAGCGCGCTCACCTTTTAAGTTTGCCCTGCTTTGTAACCAATGCCGCGAACCGTCAGAACAATTTCAGGATGCTCTGGATCTATTTCAATTTTCGCACGAAGTCTTTGTACGTGAACATTTACCAGTCTGGTATCTGCAGCATGTTGGTATTCCCAAACATCCTCCAATAACTTCTCGCGAGTAAAAACCTGCCAAGGTCGCTTAGCCAGTGTTACTAACAGCTTGAATTCCAACACTGTCAGCGGAATGTTCACATCCCCACGCTTAACATTATGTCCTGCAATGTCTATGACCAGATCACCAATGCTGATTTCATTTGCAGTTGGGTCTTCTATGTTTCTAAGACGTGCACGGATCCGGGCAATCAATTCTTCATTTTTAATCGGCTTTATGACGTAGTCATCTGCGCCGGCTTCAAGTCCGGTAACAACGTCAGAAGTATCGCTTCGGGCAGTGAGCATGACGATTGGAACGCCGCTGGTTTCCCTTATCGCACAGCAAATTTCAACACCATCTCTACCAGGGAGCATTAAGTCAAGTAGCACTAAATCTGGATTGACAACCTGAAATGCAGTTAGTGCTTGATTTCCATCTGCGCAATAGGAGACTTCAAAGCCTTCAGCGCGCAACAGAATGCCAACGATCTCAGCAATTGCCTGATCATCTTCAATGACCAAGATGCGCTGACTCATATCGGCACTCCCTTTAAAGGTATTAGGCAGTAAATTTACCGCACTAATGAGAAACCGTCATACCCATTGCGCTTTCAGTTGCAAATGTTGGCTAATCTAAGGGAATGCTAGTTAAGGATTTAGTTACCAAATTGCGTAGCGAACTCGGTAAATTTGGAGCCGTAGGTTTAGTTGCCTATGTAATTGACTTAGCCATATTTAACTTATTGAGATTTTCAGGTGGCGAAGGTCCCCTTTTTGACAAACCCTTGACTGCAAAAGTTTTCAGCGTCCTGGCAGCGACTACTTTTGCATACTTCGGGAATCGACACTGGACATTCAAGGATCGAGCTCGTTCTTCATTCCGACGTGAGTATGTACTATTTTTTGTTATCAACGGTGGTGGAATGATAATTTCACTCGTTTGCCTCGGGATCAGCCACTACGTACTGGGACTTGAGAGCGCACTTGCAGACAACATCAGTGCAAATGTTATCGGCCTTGTATTAGGTACGGTTTTTCGATTTTGGGGTTACCACAACTGGGTATTTCCAGATGATGTATCCAGCACTGAGCAAATCACCTAGCTAAACTCGTCGCCTGGTTCTCTCGCTGAGATTAAAAACACGCCAAATACGGCTGGCTTTAGACTTCGCAGTTCTAGCCGGCCACCATCAGATGCAACTTGATTTCGTGCCCAGGCTAGACCCAAACCATTACCACCTGTTGTTACACCCTTGGTCATTAACGTACCTTCGAGGTCTTGGGAAATTCCTTGACCTTCATCTTTTACTTCAATCAGAGTCCAGGATTGAAAATCCCGAGCAGAAATCAAAATGGTTCCAGCACCGTGTTGAAGGGAATTTTCAACCAGAACCGAGAGTACAAGTTCTTGGACTTCTCGGGTACCTAGCGCAAGTAGTTCACCATGGCACTCGATAACAATTTTTCGACCAACAGCCTCAACCCTTGAACGCCATCTTTCCATGACACTTGTCAGTAAGTTAGCAATATTGATTTCGGACAGGTCGCGATCTATTGTTGATCTCCAGGTAGTCAAAAGTGCCTCAACTAACTTAACAAGTCGATCAACCTGCCCAAGTGCTGCTTTTGAATCTGCTTGCACGTTTGAATCTTGAGTATCATGAGAAATCTGCTCAAGGCGAAGAGATAGCGCCGTTAGTGGGGAGCGCAATTGGTGAGACACGTCAGCGGCGAGAGTTCGCTCAGCATCAAGTCGGCGCTGCGCATCGGTTGCCGCTGAGTAAAGATTTTTGATTGTTAAATCGACCTCGGGCAATCCAGTTTCTTCAGGTGTAGATGTTGCCCTACCTGAGGTGATCAAATTTACTTGACTAAGCAGCATCTCAAATGGCCTTAAGGTAGTTTTCGCCAAGACCTGGGATACGGCAATAACGAATGTAGCTATCAGGCCAACCATGGCTTGTACGCCAAAGCTTGCTGGAGAAAAGTTTGTAAGTAAAGCACTCGCGTTCGAATTTTCCGTTGAATCCAAATACCAAAGATTTGCCACTACTGCCAGCAAAACAACCCAGGGAAGGACTGCGATAGCAAAGTATCGAAATAGTCTTCGCTGCATACCTAACTCCGATCGAATCGAAACCCAAGACCACGAATTGTCGAAATGTGTTCGCCTTCTGTCGCAAGTTTTCTTCGTAAAGCAGATACATGCATGTCTAGATTTTTTGAAGTTCCAGACCACTCGGTATTCCAAACATCTCGCAAAATTTGTTGGCGACTGACTACTCGCCCTGAATTTCGCATTAAGAGTTCCAGTAATTGATATTCTGTGGAAGTCAGTGCAATCTCGATTTCGT
>Ga0136641_1000042_pt1 | contig 47927 bp, 14 predicted proteins | sample EliLak1302023Y_FD_115312 | JGI IMG/M metagenome (GOLD analysis project Ga0136641, IMG submission 115312) | Freshwater microbial communities from Elizabeth Lake, Yosemite National Park, California, USA - 13020-23Y | ecosystem: Environmental > Aquatic > Freshwater > Lake ...
CATATAGTTTGATCCCATCATGGTACCATTTATAAATATCTTACGTACCCTCAGTGGAGAACTATACTGAATACACCAGATACGAAACGGCTCCAAGTTACTTCTGTTATTGTAGATTTCCACGACTGGCTGAGGCGAACCCAAGCTATAAATATCCGTGTAGACGTTTGACGTTTGACTATAGCCCATGTATAAGTTACCATAGTTTGTAGTATTACATCCACCGATAAAATAGTTACCACCATATCCAGCTTGGCGTTGCTCTAAGGCGAAAATAGTCCAGTCATTGCTGGTAATAGCAGGGATAGCATTTGAATTAAACTTCATATACTGGTTCGCTCCATTGAAATACAAGGAGTTCGAGCCAGTAATCTGAGATGACACCAACTTGGGTTGGAATGAGGAAATTAGCTGGTACAAATGCTTTCCGTTGGGACCGCGGTCATACCATATTGCCACTGTTGATCCTACTGTACTAAAATTTGTCGATAGCGAGGCATCAAACCAACCATCAAGTGAGGCGATACTCGAGGGACTGAAATTCGAGCCTACAGTTGAGGTAGCATAAGGATGGAGTGGTTGAAACACCATCTGACTGGGATCAAACCATAATTTCAGTCCTGTAATATCAGAAAGAGAAGAGATAGTGCTTAAGGTCGTTGATATAGTAAATCCTGTTGTGCTTATTGCTGCATACTGAGAACCAAGATTATATTTGCTTGCGATATATTGTTCAACCTGGACACACTCGCTCGTGGTCAGTGCACGATCATAGATTAATATTTCACCGACCTCGCAATCGCTGGTGTAGGTATATGCGTAATTACCATATCGCAAATCAATTCCAGATCCATAATTTATACCCATGCCCTCGAATCCAGACTGAAGATACCCCTTGTTAATGAGCTGCCCAAAATTCGCAATCGAGCCCTGACCATTTGAATCACGCTGGAACCGATGTAGATTCCAATTTGAATCAACGGGATTACCATACGTCTCCACACTGCCGTCGTTTATAAAATAGTTCTTCGAATATCCGTTTGCACCATTGCCATAACCATAATTGCCATAGTTCAATCCACAAAAAATAAAACGACTATTTGACGTAGCATTTGACCAGAGATGTCTTGACAACGTGAACATTGTGAATTCAGTCTCATAAATCAAGGTGTTAGACTGATACATAAACATATTACAATCAAATCGCAAGATCTGTCGTCCAAGTGTTGGGTTTGTGCTTAGGAAAGGCATATTGCAGAAATTACCTTGCCATGGAATGAAATCTGCCCCCGTTCCTGCGAGATTTTTTATTGTCGATACAGGAGTATTCGAATTTAGATTTCCTGGGACACCCCATTTCCAGGCTAGATATCCCTCAATCTGTTGTCTGTTTGAATCTGTAACATAGTTACTATAAATAAGTAGTTCCTTAACATTACCAGTATAATAGCTTCCCTGGTAATAACCCATTGATGCACCCGCCCATGATTGCAAATCAGTTGTAAATTGTGTATTCGTACCCGTTAGAAGTCCATTGATAAACACTTTGCGAATCTGTAAGTTTGATGAATACTGAAATGACCAAATACGATATGGTTCATAAGATAGGCGCGGCTGCAAATTCGGTACGTTCATAGCAATAGATGTTGCATTAATACCTGCATTTATTTGAAGACCATTTGTATTATTTGTATAGCCCATAAATAAATTCTGGTAGTTTGAATTACAGCTTCCACCCAGAATCATATTATTTTGGTACGCCCCTTGAACTTGTTCAATTAAAAATATTGTAAAATCTGAATACACAACAGCAGGTATTGTACTAAAGGTCATAAATTGTGAGTTACCATTGAAATTCACTGCGATGGAAGGTGAGGAAATATACGTAGGCTGATTACTATTTACAGACTGAATCAGATTGCGACCCTTGGATCCCTTATCAAACCAGACCGCAATTGATGATCCAAATGTGCTAAAATTAGAAACACCAGAGGCATCAAACCAGCAATCTAAGCCTGCAATTGATGATATGTTAATTCCAGGGCTTGAAAAACTGTAAGGATGGTTCACAATGGGAATCTGTGTAGGATCGTACCAGAACTTCAAATTCGGCACAGTGAGTGACGATATAGTATTTGTAAGAAGTGGCTGGGGAACATTACAGTTTTGTTGGTACAAGTTGCTGGTTAAATTATACTTGTTCGCAAGATATGTCTCTACTTTCGCAGTATCTTTCGGTCCAAAGGCAGTGTCATATAAGAGAATTTCACCCACCTCACAGTCTGATGGGTTATTTGAGTCATTGCCTGTATTAATTGCCATACCTTCAAATCCTGATTGTGTGTACCCTGTATTTATATTCGATCCGAAATAGGCGATGCTTGTCATGCCATCTCTTTTCTTAACAAAGGTATACAAGTCCCAGTTTGAATTTGTCGTCGTTCCATTTATTTCAATATTGGCATCCAAATAGTAATAATTCTTCTTATTCGTTGTGTAGCCAAAATAAGAGGTAATGTTCTGACCCTGTAAGATAATCCGATTGTTATTCGTGTTTGATCCAATGTGTCTGGCAATATAGAAAAGCGAAAATTCCATCGGATACAGAACATACTGCAAGGGGAAGATTGTGGGCAAGCCCACTGCGTTCGAATTATAATATCCTAAAAAGAGTTTCTTGTTTATATCAAAACGCATAACATTTTTGCCGCCCAGAAGAGCCGAGGTACTCAGGAAAGGCATATTATACAGTTGTCCTGTATTATTCAACATATCTACAGGCACATTTGTCATATTCTTCAGTGTGGAAATGGGAGTGTTTGACAATAAACTCTGCTGTAAATTCCACTTGGTTGCCAAATATCCTTCCATGAGCTGCCTGGTAGGCGCGTCAAAGGCGGTCGTGTAAAATTGTATTTCCTTGATGTACCCTGTGTAATAATATGGACCACCTCCAGGCCAGGTTCTTCCAATCGCAGGATAGAACCACGTAAGCAGATCTTGGATCATGGCATTTGAGGCGAGAAGTTGTCCATTAATATAGAGGTAACGATAATTGGAAGCTAAACTGTAGTGGACTGACCAAATACGATTCGGTTCAATACCGCCACGATTGCCAAAATCTGCATAGTTCTCAACAACAGCGGAAAGACCATTTCCATATATATCAGTATAGACGTTTGAGGACCCAGAATATCCAATATACAAGTTCTGGTAATTTGAATTGTTGGAACCACCCAATATATAATTGGCTCCACCTCCCGCACGCTGTTCAACAATAAAAATCGTATAATCGTTACTTGTCATTGCGGCTGTCGTTGACATATTCAAGAAACGAAGATTGCCATCAAAATAAACAGAATTGCTTGCAAGAATTGCGGAACTCAGATATTTTGGCTGATTGATGACGGTTGATTGAAATAAATTGCGCCCCTTTGATCCTAAATCATACCAGACAGCGATCGTTGACCCAAATGAACTAATACTAGTTGACACTGATGCGTCATACCAGGCATCGAGAGAACTAATACTTGAGGGACTGAAACTACGACCAACGGTGGAAACACTGTAGGGGTGCTGTAAATAGGTCATTTGACTCGGGTCAAACCAGAGTTTCAGACCCGTGAGTGATGAAAGAGAAGAAATGTTCACAACAATGGATGAGGCGTAGTTGGGTGTAGAAATCTGTGCATACACAGTTGAAAGACCATACTTATTTGCCAGATACTGCTCTACACGAGTGCACTCGGCGGAAGTCAAGTTACGATCATAAATGAGTATTTCTGAGACCTCGCAATCTGAACTGTACTGATTGCTGGTTGAATAGGCACCATAATTAATTCCGAGACCTTCGAATCCAGATTGAGTATATCCACTGTTTATCTTGGTTCCAAAGTACCATAAAGATCCGATACCATCGCTGTTTCTTTGAAATCTATGTAAATTCCAGTTGGAATCAGCAGGGCTGCCATAGGTTTCCACGTTACCATCATTTGTAAAGTAATTCTTCGCATATCCGTTTGATCCTGAACCATAACCATACAAGGCATTGGTAAACACTCCCTGGAAGATGGTTCTGTTGTTATTGTAATAGGTAGAATTTGATAAAAGACCTGGATACACGTATCCGTTGTAAGGAGCCAGATGTCTTGATAGTGTAAACATGGTGTATTCTGTAGGATAAATTTTGACAACAGACTGATATAAATAACGATTGGTGTCAAATCGTAAAACATTCTTATTGCCAAGGGTAGGATTTGTTACGAGCAGCGGCATGTTGCAGGTTTGACCATAGGCAACAACCATATCAGATCCAAGTCTTGTAAGATTTGTCAGAGTTGAAATGGGTGTTTTATCCACAAGAGAACTGACCAAGTTCCACTTTGACGCTAAATATCCTTCGATTTGTGTTCTTTCTAGATCAGTAAGAGCACGATTGTAAAAAATCAGTTCTTTCATATTTCCTGTATAATAATTATAGCCTCCATTGTAAAAACGACCCAAGGTAGGATTTGTCCATCCTGCCAAATCTGTAGTAAAATTCGTATAGACGACTGCGACACCATTCATGAAGAGTCTACGAAGTCCAGCATTTGAATTATATTGGAGTGACCATATTCTGTAAGGCTCGAGCGGGGTTCTGAGAGCAAAATTATCAACGTAAGTATTTAAATCGTAATTGTAATGGCTGACTGTAAAAGTTTCATATGTTCCACCAGTATAACCCATCCAGAATTGTTGATTTGTAGCTGCGTTGCAACCACCCATAATATAATTTGTTCCTGAAGCCTGTCTCTGTTCTACAAGAAATACAGTGTAATCATTATTGAGAATATTTGGAGTGGTTGTAAAATTAAAAAATTGTGCATATCCGCCAATAAATGTGACAGTTTTTTGAGACGAAACATATAAAGGCATATTCGTTTGGGTTGTCTGATACAAGTGACGTGCATAGGGTCCCTTATCGTACCATGCACTAATTGTTGATCCAACCGTGCTAAAGTTATTCACACCTGAGGCATCAAACCAGCATTCCAGAGATGATATATTCGCGATACTGGAGATATTCGCACTTGCTTTACTCGTCTTGTAGGGGTGAGTCAGGAAGGTGAGTTGACTGGGATCAAACCAGAACTTTAAATTGGTAATATCAGATATGGTTGAGATAGTACTGAGTAGAGGCTGTGGCGTAGATACAAACTGATTTGAAGCGGTGAGAAGAGGTACATATAAATTACTTGTTAGAGCATACTTATTCGCTAGGTAGGATTCTACTTTAATCGCTTCAGTGGGGGTGAGGAAACGATCATAAATAATGATTTCCGCAATATCACAATCTGAAAAATAGTTGCTGTTAGAATATGTGGAACCGTTTCCAGCGGAATAATGAATACCCAGACCCTCGAAGCCAGTCTGTATATATCCTCTGTTCATATTGGATCCCCAGACAGCCAAGCTACCAATTCCATTTGAATTTCTCTGAAACCGATGCAAATTCCAGTTTCCATCTACCGCGGTGCCGATGATTTCCACATTGCCGTCATTGGTAAAATAGTTCTTTACATATGTTCCAGAAAGATTTTGACCATATCCATAATTCATATTTGGAGTTCTGAGACCCTGAAAGATAGAACGTGAATTTGACAAACCATTGTAATAGGTGTACCTCGAAAAGGTGAACATGGTAAATTCGGTAGGGTATATAAAGACGTTACATTGGTACATAGAGTTGTTGCAGTTAAAATGCAGAGTATTCATTCCATTGATTGAATTGTAATTGAGAGTCGGCATCCAGTAAAGATCACCTGTATTTGAGGCAACAAAGTGTGCATTACCAAGCTGTGTTAAATTAAACATCGTCGATACAGGCGTATTCGAAGTCAAGTTACTTTGCAGACCCCACTTTGTTGCGAGATATCCTTCTACGTTTTGGCGATCTGCATCATTTACCGCATTACTAAAAATAATAAATTCTTTCATATTACCATTGTAATAGTTCGTCGTGTAACGACCGATTGCTGCGCCCAACCAACTTGTAAGAGGAAAAATATTTGTCTGTGTTTGAAGGAGTATTCCATTGATATATAAGGAACGATTCGAGAACGTGTCATAGCGTATACACCAAATGCGATAATTTTCATTTGAAGCGCCATAACGATTGCTAAATGTATAATCTGTATAAAAAGAAACATCATTGTTATAAAACCCTATATAATAATTGCTTGCGCTATTATATCCAGCATACAAATTTGTATTTGAGCTTGCGGTATTGGAACCACCAAAAATAAAATCATATCCAGATTGTCTTTGTTCAACCATGAAAATGGTAAACGCCGCGTTTGATGTTACATTGGGCACTGTAGGAAATAATAAATATTGTGTTTGACCATTGAACATTACTCTGTTAGAATTCGAGTCATACGTTGGCTGATTCGATGTTGTTGCCTGAGCTAAATGGCGGGCGTTTGGTCCCTTATCATACCAAAGAACAATGCTGCTAAAGTTAGTCAGAAAGTTATTCGCACCTGAGGCATCATACCAGGAGTCCAAGGACGATACGTTCGACGGTAAAATATTTAATTGCTTGGCTGTTTTATATGGATGCTGTGTTAGGAGAGGTATTTGACTGGCATCATACCAAAACTTCAAGTTTGTGATACTCGAAATGGATGAAATTGTACTGATAATTGGCTGTGGTGTCTGTAAAAATAAATTCTGAGCAGCCGGCTTGGGAATGTACAAATTGCTTGCCTGATTATATTTGTAGGCAAGATAGGCTTCAACCTTGCTTGCTTCATCAGATGTAAGTTCACGATCATAAAGAAGAACTTCTGCAAATTGACAAGCTGAGGTATTCGTGGTGTCCCAACCTGTGTTGATAGCCAGACCCTCAAAGCCAATCTGTGAGTAACCCTTGTTAATATTCGATCCATAAATAGCGAAACGTGCAATTGCATTTGAATTACGAGAAAATGTATATAAGTCCCATGTATATGTGTGAGCTGTACCTCTTATTTCAATATTATTATCTGTTACATAATAATTTTTAACCCAGGATCCATATAAGTTATTACCATACCCATACCAGGTTGAATACATCGTTCCTTGTAAAAGATAACGAGCTGTCGCTCCACCAGGTGTCATGCGCGTCATAGCAAACATCGTAAAGACAGGATACTTGCGCAGTTGCTGCAAGTAAAGTATCTGAGTATTCGCAAAATCAAGAATTGGATATCCATTCAGCTGATTCGTTGAGAAGGTCGGCCAAATTGTACTGGTGGCGTTATTGGAACCAAAGACTTCACCTGTTCCTACAAGGTTGGAAAGAGATGAAATCTTCTGTCCATTTGAGGCGCGTAACTGTGTTGCGTCAAACCAAAGTCTCAAATTCGGTATATTTGAAATAGTGGAAGGCGCACCCAGAGTAGACGCAAGCTGCGTGGTAAACGGGTGTGTCAAGGGCAACTGATTGGTAAATCCATATTTCTGAGCAAGATATCCCTCTACACGCTGCTGTTCTGCCAAGGACAACTTCTTATTAAAAAGGAGCCACTCAGCGAACTCTGCAGTCGACGGTTCGGCAGCAAATCCGTTGTTGATGGAAAGTCCCTGAAAGCCCATGTAACCGATACCTCTACCACGACTAATTCCAAAATTAAAGAGTTCGGCATTTCCTTGTACATCACGGTTTACCGTCAATAAATCCCAATTGGAATTCACCGTTGTGTCGTTTGAATTTGTTGTGGTATCTGTAACCCAGTTATCCAAATACAAGATATTTTTGCGTCCACTGTAGTATCCATACCGCGTATCTGCACCCGTGCCTTGCCATACGCGCGCATTCGTTACGTTGGTTAGACGACTCACCGCGAAAAAAGTCATTGTGTCATAAGTACGTACGGATGATAAATTCATGTTATAAGATGTATTATTGAAGAGAAGCGTATTATTGCCGTTCAAAGAGGAGACTTGTAAGAGCGGTCCTGTATTGGTCGCTGAGGCTACAAAAACCTCGGTCGATTTACGACCACCCGAAAGTGTAGACAAGGTATTACCAAACCAAAAGACTTGCTGCCCTGTAGAGCCTTTAATTGTATTCGCGTCGAACCATAGCTGAAGTCCAGACACGTCAGTTGGTCTCGGCGGTCCGCGAATAATCATGTCGGTATACGCCGACTTAATGACCCAGTTTGAGGTGCCATCAGCTACAGCAGTAATACCTGTAAATGTGTTTGTGCCCGATGAAAAGAGAAAGGTACTGACCTTCCCCTCGAACAGGGCTCCTTGTGTTGTGCTGAGCAGCAAAGACCCACCAGTCGCCGTTGCCCCGCTAATATCTTTGACTCGCAAGACACGACCTCGAGTCGTTGACGGATACACCACCGTCTTTGCAAAGGGCGCCGTATTGACCCCCAATAAGGTGGTCAAGTTACTGAACCCCAAGTTAAACATTCCTAACGAGAACTCTTACTTTCTTCACAGATAGATCGCGAAGAATATTAACCGAATTGAAGTCCAATATATTGCGCTCCCGTTATGAGCTGCGAAGTACTGACAAGCTGCGTAAAACGCCCTGAACCGAGACAATCAAGATTAAATTGTCCTGGTGCTGCGAAGCCGCTTCCTGGTATTCCAATTTGTATCGTACTTGTAAAAGTTGTATAAGTTGAGATACTCGAATAAAAGGTTGCCGTGTTAAAGCCGCCGCCAGCACCTCCAGACTGGATTTGACTGCCTGCAACGAGAAGAACACCGTTATTAATATTCACTCTGACGTTGGAACTGAGTGTCGGATCATATAAAAAAAGTTCTTGAGATGTAATTGTCGATGTACCGACTCTTGTTGTTGATATGAATTTTAATGCTGACATGGTTCTTTGCTAATGGAGGGGATTTTATGCTGTAGCCAAATAGATCTGATTAATCTGTGCTGCTGTGAGGATTGTCGGAAAATAGGCAAACTGTCTCAAATAACCTTTGTAACCTCGACTATTATCACCGGATTTGCCTAATATAAAGAGAGTCATAGACGATACACCCGATGAGGTGCCCGTGGCAGTGCTCTGTAAAACAGCATTTACATAGATTTGCTCAACAAAGGTTGTTTGATTCAGAGTAATTGTCACAAAACTCCAACCGCCAGGACCGCCATAGGGCACCGTTTGATAATCTGTCCACATACTTGGCATAGCTGTCAGGACTGTGAGAGCAAGCTGAAATGCCGTATCTACCTGCAAGGCAGGGGCGTAACTCACATTCGTAATCGAAAATGCCGTGTAATAGGTTGCATCCATCGGATACATCCAGAAACAGACAGTGAAGGTCGTTTGGTTTGTATACGGCAGACTCAAGTAATTGGCTGTACTGTTATTGAAATAGGCTGCCGCTTTTCCACCAATCAAACCGTAACTCACTGTGCCGTTCGTTGTGACCGTTTGAGGACTGGTGCCTCTATCGGCTGAAGTTGTCGCCATAGGTAAATAAGAAGTGGCACCGAGTGTTGTCACAATCGCAGCTAAGACATTTATTGGATTAATCGGGCTGCTCACAAGACTCCTCGTATAATTTTGTAGGACCATCCAGTTCGTCCCCCCATCAGCAGCTAAGAGAAGAGACCCCCAGTTGGTACTCATGAAGCCGAAGGATGTAGAGAGGCGTTTCTCAAGAGTATCAAAGCCAGTCGTACAGAGAAAAATAGAGGAGCGAGCAGCGTTTCCACAAATATCCTTGATATAAAAGAGTTTTCCTGTGCTAATGGTGGAGACAGCAGGAAGATAAATAATTTTACTTGTTCTCAACGTGTTGACAAGTAAAGTTGTTGTAAAAGTGGAAGGGTAGACCGCTGACATTTGTTAAGGCGCAGCAGATTTATAAGGGTGTCCAGACGGAAGATTCGCTTGGATACCCCATTTCCAGGCGAGGTAACCTTCCATCTGTTGACGTTCTGTTGTAGTTAACACAGAGTTATAATAAGCAATTTCGTAATAGTATCCGTTCATATAATTGGCACCGCGTTTCGCAAATGAGATAGCTGTTCGTGTAAATGAAGAGGAAGTTATTGTGAAATTAATTGTACCATTTAACCATATATATCCATTTGTACTTGTATACTGAATGACAAGTAAATTCTGTGTATTTTTAGGTATAGTACTTGCTTGTGTTTGCCAACCAGGTTGCATATATGTCGTTCCGCTACAATTGGGAAAAAGACCTGTCACATCCGCGTTAGGATTTTCAGTATAAACAGGTGCACAGGTATCATTATTATTGTCATAATATACAATGAAAAGAGTCATAAGATATGATACAGGTGCCGTTCCATAAAAATAGGCACCTGAAAAAGCACTCATCCGTGATGGAGATGTAGCAAAAGTTGGATTTGAAATTCCTGTTAGATTATTTCCCGAACCAGACTTATCATACCACGTTGATACAATAGCACCATTTGAAGGAAGGGCACCTCCATTATTTGGATCTGTAGCATCTAACCAAAGAGAAATTGTAGCATTGAATCTAGGTGAAAATCCGCCGCCACCAATTAAAACAGGACCGCTCGCAATTGTGAGCGTATTCTTGTAAAATTCCGATAAATACCAGATATTGACTGCGTCATTTAAGAGTGTCCATGAGCCGTAATTATAGGACAGGGCAAACGTTGAGCATGAACTCAATTCAAAGCGATCCGCACCGACAGTACTCAAGACAATGCTACTTGCCGCGCTTTTCCCGTAGGCATCTTTGATAATGAGCATACGCCCAGGATTCGTACTCACAACAGGCAAAGTCAGAGTCTTAATCGTACTCGTCACATCAAGCTGTACTATGAAGGCGCTCGTCGGAATGGTCGACGCCATAACGCCCTTGTTAATAATATTTATCGTTGATGATGCCGTGCCATCATATGACCCAATAAAGCGCCATGAAGTTGCCCCATCCGACAACAGATTCATAGACCCAAACGAATTACTGAACGTGTAACTCCGAATTACATCTTCAATATAGTCTGTGCCTGTCGTGGAAATCGTAAAACTACTGCTTCCGGCTGCTCCATAAAAGTCCTTGATCATCAACACTCTTCCCGGGTTGTCAATAACGCTCGGCAATTGAAGCAATTTGTTCACTGCTGGGCGTGTATCAATAAGAATATTTGTTGCATTTGCTGGTATTTGTATGGTACTCACTCCCGACATTGGGCTCTAAGACATTAGACGAAAGAAACTCCTAAGAACAAAGCGCCCGTAGTTAAGGTGGTAAAGCGTCCAGAGCCAGCAACATCCAACATAAATTGGGGTGAACTTACATTGATTCCCACGTTTCCGGCAGCGTTCACTAAAACTCTGGGAACGGATTGCTGGCTCGCCGCCGCGAAGTTTCTCTGAGAAACTCCAGTTTCCAAAACGAAATTTCCAGTTGTCTGAATTCGAACCTGGTCTCCAATGGAGGATCCCTTAAAAAGCAAAAGTTCTGCCGTAGTTTGTCCTGTACTTTGTTCTGCCAAAACCGTGCCATCGTAATTGCCAGTTCTTCCATAATAGCGAATCGTGTTGACCGGAGATGAGAATCCTACCAGCACCGTGCTCATGGAGGAAAGAGCAGCCAAAGTCATCGGGCTCCCAGAGCCACCGCCACCTCCACTTATCAACGAGGCATCTGCATACAAATACCCCGCGTTCAAGGTTATGAGCCTGTAGGTTGCTGACCCCTGATCGTAGATGTAGTATGAAGGTGATTGAACTGTACCCTGGGCTACCAGAGTTCCTGCTACAGTCGTAGCCCCACCAAGATTAGCAGCACCACCTGTCGATAGAGTCCCTCCAATTGTAAGAGAACCACCTACACTCGTCGTTCCCACTATCGATGTGTTACCCCCCACACCTAGATTTCCTATGGTCGACAAATTCTGATTTACAAGAGCACCCTGAAGAGAGGTAAAGTCTAGAATCGTTACAGAACTTCTAAATAAAGCGAGATTCGAGGCAGCGAATGCCTGGACAAGGGTCGAATTTGATGCGGTCAGTCCACCATCAAACTGAATGGTAGAAATGAAACGATTTGTTGCACTCCAGATATTGAACGTAGAAAGAAGAGCCACCGTTGGACTTACAATAGTTTCGAAGGAGATTCTGTACAAATACGAATCCGCTGCCGTAAACGTATAGTTTTCTAGACCGCGCATCAAAAAATAGAGCGTCGCCGTCGGAGCCAGAGTTTCCAAGAATGATACACTACCACCCCCGCCTTCAAATGTGTTGACTGTCGGATAATAGTTAATTGATGTGGGAGTCGAGAGTACCATCGTCAGCGTGGGACGAGTGTAACCAACTGAGTTTTGATTACCGCCGCACATATATGAAATACGAAATGCCGTGTTAGTTGCCGTTGTTGATACTTGAAAGGTTACGCCATCGCTGTTAAGCTGTATTGGTGTCTGTTGCTGACCAATTGGCGTTATAGATGTGACAACTGAGCCCCATGGAGCCGCCGTGTAACTCGTGCCCGATGAGATCGTATACTCACTGTATAGTGGAGTAGTCGCGGCGGCACCACTGTATACATTTGACAATCTGGAACCATCGCCTATGAACTGACCTTGAAACGTAGTTGCCGTGGCAGTTTGAAATGTAGTTGTTCCATTAAAATTGCCACCATTTGCCGTGAATCCACCATCTAACTGAAGAGAACTTACAAAACGATTTGTGGCTGTCCACACGTTAAAGGTTGAAAAGTAATTGGCAGATCCACCCAAAATTGTTTCAAACGAAATTCGGTAATAAAATGCGTCTGACTGGGCGAACGTATAGTTTTCCAAGCCACGCATCAAGAAAGATATGGTAGTCGATGGAGCGAAGGTCTCCAAGAATGAGACACTCCCACCACCCCCTTCAATTGAATTCACAGTCGGATAATAGTTTATAGACGTCGGTGTCGAGAGGACCATAGTTAATGTGGGTCGAGCAGTACCAACTGTATTCTGATTTCCACCACACATATAGGAAATACGATAGGAGATAGCTATGCCCGTTGAGAGATACAAACTAAATCCGTCTTTGTTGAGTCTTAGCAGAGTTTGTTCAATGAAAAGAGTGGAAAGGAACATTTGTTGAGAACCCCACGGAGCTGCCGTGTAATTTGTACCAGACGATACAGTATATTCATTATACTGGGCAATTATATAAGGAATTCCTGTTATATTTAGATTCGACAGACGGGAACCATCGCCAATAAAATATCCACTTTGTACCGTACTGGCGGTAAGGTTTGTTCCAGTCAAAGAGGAGAGATTAAGAGTTAATCCTGTTCCCGTTGAAAACTGCAGACTATTTGTAGCCAAGGATGATACATAGATAGTGGCTGCACTCAAGGACAGCGTAGATCCTAAAAAAGGAACAGAGGGTGAGTTCAGAGTCATCCATTTTGAAATACCGTCGCTTACGAGAAGTACAGCAGCATTTGTGTTGCTCAGCGTGTAAATTGCGCTTAAATTATCAATTAAATCAGAACCCAGGGTTTGGATTGTGATTGGATTGTTTTGCGCGTTTCCATATTTATCCTTTATGGTAATCGCCCTTCCAAGGCTTTGAGCAGCCAATGGAAGCGTGACAGTTTTTGTTGTTGTTCGGACGTCCACTTGGACAAGTGCCGTATTTGTATTTACATTTGTTGCCATTGCGTAAGCAACCCCTAATCAATTATACGATTTCTAAATGACTTGTAAGACGTAGTAGAGCGCATCATTCCATCTGCCTGTAAAGGTTGATGCCGTTACAAAAAGAGTACTTACCTGCTGTACCTGGACTACATTTGCAGTTATAGAAGAGGCGGTCAGTGCCTGTGTGTTCAATGAATTCGCCACTTGCGTAAGTGATAGAATACCTGTTAATTGCGTACCGTCGCCTTGAAATGATGAGGCTGTAATTTGAAACGAGCTCAGAGCCTGTGCCCGAATTTGCCCCGCGACATCCAACTTGTAGCTCGTAACGGATGAAGGATATAGACCGATACCTATATTTGAATTGACATCCACGATCATCGCAGGCACTGACTGAGGTGGGACCTGGGTTGTCGAAAAGAGACGCTGAGTTACACCAGGCTCAAACCGAATATCACCCGTGGTCTGAAGACGAATGCGACTCGTTGTTGTTGATCCTGCAAAGAGAAGAAGTTCCTGCGAACCTGCTACAGTCGTTGAGACTTCCGCAATCGCGGTATTTTTGTATAGACCATCAACGCCATAGAACTGAATCGCATTGAAGCTAGAGGTTGTACCCACAAAGAGATTGGTTGTTAGAGCTGACCCTGCATTAATTTGAATTGTAGACATCGATGTAGCGATCACGTCGCCAGTATTAATGTAACCGGCACCTGATCCAAAAGTCAAGATATTGACTGTCAAGGTAGAGACAAAGCCAGTCGTCGCAGTTACATTTGATGCGGTCAATGTTGACACATTTACACTGAGTGAGGCAAACACTTGACCAATGCCAGTAATCGTTGAGGTAAGATTTGGCATTGTCACAAAACCTGAGTTCACTATCGTTGATATACTGCTTAGATATCCAAAAGTTCCGAGACCTTGTAAGGAACTAAATAGTGCAGCAGTTGACACGAAAGTGGATGGAACCGAGGACAAATAAGGAGCACCTGTGATTCTTGACCCATCTCCCTGTAAACTCGATGCGACAACTTGTAAACCATACACACTGCCAGCGTCCACTTCAAGAGTACTCAAAACAACTGCCCTGATGGCTCCGAAATCTGCCCATCCAGTTCCATCACCAAATGTAAGAATATCGACTCTCAGCGAAGAAAGATACGCCTGTACTGAATATATATTGGATGCCGCTAAAGATGAAACAGCTGAACTTAAAATCTTAAAATGATCAGCCATTGATGAGACAGTCGAAACGAGAGATGGTGTAGACAGATAACCAATGAGACCTAGACCCTGTGTTGTACTTGTCACGTTTGTAGCGAATCCGAGTGAAGAAACGTATTGCGTTGTACCGAGACCGGTCACGGTTGAGGCAAGTTCTAAGGGATCAATAAAGGTCAAGATATACTGCGACAAACCTTGCGCCGTTGAAAGAAGTCCTGAGGTACTGATCATTCCCTCTGTACCCAGTCCAACGACAGTAGATGTGAGTTCATTTGGATCAATGAAGCTATTTATGTACGTTGTTAGACCTTGCGTTGTCGACAAAAGCTGGGTACTCGAAATATATCCTAAGAGCGACAACCCTTGTATTGTTGAGGTCAGCTGTGTGGACGATACGTAGCCAGCTGCACCCAGACCAGTGACAGTTGAGTACAGGTTCGGACCGCCCGCTGCCACAATGACACCGTTTACATAGATGGCATTCGTTGATAAGCCAATCGTCGCATATAGACCCGTGGTTTGGTCAATCAAAGATAATGAGCTAGCGCCGAGGGTCGAAAAGGTGTTTACCGCGAGTGGAGTGAGTGATTCTACAATGATTTCATAGTAGGTCGTGTCCACTGTGGCAAAGGTGTAATTTTCCAAGCCGCGCACAAGGAAGACAATCTGATCGGTTGGATTGATTTGTATGACATTCGTGACGGAGGCGCCCGCACTTTCTATGTTATTCACTGTTTGGTAAGTTTTTACACCACTCTGTGTTGTGATTTGCATCGTTAAGGTTGGTCTCGCGACTGCGACTTCATTCTGATTGCCTCCGCAAGTATAGGTAATGCGGAAATACTGAGGAGTCGTTCCTGTATAAGAGAGTGTCTGATTGTCACCTCCCAAAACAACCTGACTAAAATTATTAGTTCCGAGCTGAAGTTGAGCAGTCTGCGTTGTCCAGGGCGCACCAGTATAGGCGAAACCTGTTTTCATGGTAAAGGTTCCATAACTGGGCTGACTGATGAGATTTTGCGAATTGATGTAAAAGCTTGATTGTAAATTAAAGACACGAGAGGACAAATATCCAAGAGAGCCGAGACCCAGTGTGGTTGAAGTCACTGCCAACTGTGAGGGTCCCGTTGATGAAATATAACCGAGAGAACCAAGACCTTGTAGCGAGCTGGGTGTTACAAGCACTGTAGATATATATCCATAGGTTGCCAGACCTTGCAGAGTGCTACCAATGTTAATAGAGGTGGCGATACCTGTCAGAAGTGTTCCATCACCCTGGAAGGATGAGGCGACGATTTGAAAGGTACTGAGACCCTGGCTGCGAATTTGTCCCGCCACATCCAACTTGAAGCTGGTAATTGATGAAGGATAGAGACCGATTCCAACGTTAGAATTTGAATCCAGGATCATGGCAGGCACGTTTTGAGGCGGCAGCTGCGTTGTCGAGAAGAGACGCTGTGGAACACCTGGCTCAAATCGAATGTCGCCTGTGGTCTGCAGGCGAATGCGACTCGTTGTTGTTGATCCTGCAAAGAGAAGAAGTTCCTGGGAACCGGCAATAGTTGTTGAGACTTCAGCAATAGCAGTATTTTTATATAGACCGTCCAAGCCATAGAACTGGATCGTATTGAAGGTGGAGGTTGCGCCCACATAGAGATTGGTTGTTACAGCTGTACCTGCATTAATTTGTACTGTCGACATGGACGTGGCAATGACGTCACCAGTATTAATGTAACCTGCTCCTGTTCCGAAAGTCAATACATTCACCGTCAGTGTAGACACGAAGCCAGCGGTGGCATTTATGTTTGAGGTCGTCAAGGCAGATATATTCACACTGAGTGAATTGAAGACTTGACTCATCCCCGAAACGGTTGATACAAGATTTATAGTTGTAACAAATCCTGCATTCACTATCGTCGATACACTGCTTAGATATCCATACGTACCAAGACCTTGTAGGGAACTGAAAAATGCAGCGGTTGATAAGAAAGTGGAGGGAACTGAGGACAAATAAGGAGCACCTGTAATTCTAGATCCATCGCCTTGTAAACTGGAGACAATGACTTGGGTACCATAAAAAAGTACTGTACTGATTTGATACGTACTGAGTGAACGCGAGGTCACATCTGTCATCGTAATTACTGTTGTAGTTGCATCGTGTTGTAAGTAATTTACAAGTAAGGAAGAAACGAAACCTGTGTTTGCAGTCAGATTTGATGTTGTAAGACTTGAAATCCCCGCACTAAGGGTTGTAAATGTTTGACTATATGACTGTGTAGTTGATAAAAGTTGTGAAGAAGATATGTATCCAATAAGACCAAGACCTTGGACTGTACTTGTCACATTTGTCGCAAATCCAACTGAAGAGATAAATTGTACTGAACCGAGACCGGTGACGGTTGAGGCAAGTTCTAGGGGATCAATGAAGGACAAGATATACTGCGAGAGACCCTGCGCGGTTGAGAGCAGTCCAGAGGTACTAATCATTCCCTCTGTACCCAGTCCAACGACAGTAGAGGTGAGTTCATTCGGATCAATAAAGCTATTTATATAGGTCGTCAAACCTTGTGTCGTCGACAAAAGCTGCGTACTTGACACATATCCCAGTAGGGACAAGCCTTGTGTTGTTGAGGTCAGCTGCGTGGACGATACGTAGCCAGCTGAACCCAGACCCGTGACAGTCGAGTACAGGTTTGGACCACCCGCTGCCACAATGACACCGTTTACATAGATGGCATTCGTTGATAAACCGATTGTCGCATAGAGACCCGTCGTTTGATCAATAAGTGAAAGCGAACTCGCAGCGAGTGTTGAGAAGGTATTTACAGCGAGAGGTGCTAGTGACTCAACGATAATCTCATAGTAGGTCGTATCCACTGTGGCAAAGGTATAGTTTTCTAAACCACGCAATAAGAAAACCATTTGGTCACTGGGGTTCAGTTGAATAACATTTGTCACGGACGCACCCGCACTTTCTATATTATTCACTGTTTGGTAGGTCTTAGTTACCCCCGATGATGTAAGTTGCATAGTCAAGGTCGGTCTAGCGGTGGCAACCTCATTCTGATTGCCTCCGCAGGTATAGGTAATACGGAAATACTGAGGAGTCGTTCCCGTATAAGAGAGTGTCTGATTGTCACCTCCCAAAACAACTTGACTGAAATTATTAGTTCCAAGTTGAAGCTGAGCTGTCTGTGTCGTCCAGGGCGCACCAGTATAGGCTGTTCCTATTCTCATAGTAAAGGTTCCATAACTAGGCTGACTGATGAGATTTTGCGAATTAATATAGAAACTTGACTGTAAATTAAAGACACGAGAAGATAAATAACCAAGAGAGCCGAGACCCAGTGTGGTTGAGGTCACTGCCAGCTGCGAGGGTCCTGTCGATGAAATGTAGCCAAGTGATCCTAGACCTTGCAACGAGCTGGGTGTTACGAGAACAGTTGAGATATAACCATAGGTTGCCAGACCTTGTAGGGTGCTGCCAATGTTGATGGAGGTGGCGATACCCGTCAGAAGTGTTCCGTCACCCTGAAAGGATGAGGCGACGATTTGAAAGGTACTGAGACCCTGGCTGCGAATTTGTCCCGCCACATCCAACTTGAAGCTGGTAATTGATGAAGGATAGAGACCGATACCTACATTTGAATTGGAATCCAGGATCATAGCGGGCACGTTTTGAGGCGGCACCTGCGTTGTGGAGAAGAGACGCTGAGAAACGCCTGGCTCAAATCGTATGTCACCCGTCGTTTGCAGACGAATGCGACTGGTTGTTGTTGATCCTGCAAAGAGAAGAAGTTCCTGGGAACCGGCTATAGTTGTTGAGACTTCAGCAATAGCAGTATTTTTATATAGACCGTCCAAGCCATAGAACTGGATCGTATTAAAGCTAGAGGTTGCACCTACGTACAGATTCGTTGTGTAGGCTGCGCCAGCATTCATTTGGATGGTGGACATGGACGTGGCAATCACGTCACCAGTATTAATGTAACCTGCACCTGTTCCGAATGTCAATACATTCACTGTCAACGTTGATACAAAGCCTGCGGTGGCATTTATATTCGACGTTGTTAAGGCAGAAATATTTACACTTAGTGAATTGAAGACTTGACTTAATCCAGAGACTGTCGATACAAGATTTGGCGTTGTAACAAATCCTGCATTCACAATGGTTGTTATACTACTGAGATATCCATACGTACCCAGACCCTGTATAGATGAGGTCAGTTGTGAAGATGATACATAACCAAGAAGAGAAAGACCCTGTGCTGTTGATGTGAGCTGTGTCGTGGAAACAAAGCCCATTGAACCCAGACCTTTGAGCGAGCTCGTTGTATTTGTGGCAAACCCTACACTGGATACAAACTGAGCAGTTCCAAGACCCGTTACAGTGGAGGCAAGCTCCTGTGGATCAATAAAGGTGGTAATAAGGTCTGCCATTCCTTGCGCCGTCGAGAGAAGACCTGAGGTACTAATCATACCCTCTGTACCAAGTCCAACCACAGTGGATGTGAGTTCAACTGGATCAATAAATGTATTTATGTAGGCGGTGAGACCCTGGGCGGTTGAAGTCAGCTGTGTGCTTGAAATGTACCCTGCTGATCCAAGACCAATGCTTGTCGAGTATAAGGGTGTAATATTTGGAACTTGCCCATTTACATAGAATAAACTCGATGAGACAGTAAATGGCACAAAGAGACCTGTTGTTTGATCTAAGAGAGCGAAGGAGCTTGCGGTAAACGAGGAAAATGTTGTGATAGACATCGGAGTAATTGCTTCCACAATAATATCATAATAAGCGGTATCAATTGCGGCAAATGTATAATTTTCCAGACCCCGCAATAAAAAGAGGATTTGATCATTTGGATTGAGTTGAATCACATTTGTTACTGACGCACCAGCACTCTCTATATTATTAACAGTTTGATATGTCTTAGTGACACCACCTGATGTAACTTGCATAGTGAGTGCGGGACGTGTTGTAGAAACCTCATTCTGATTGCCTCCACATGTATACGTAATACGAAACACTTGTGAATTTGAACCAGAATAAATGAGCGTTTGATTATCTGGATTTAAGACAACTTGACTGAAACTATTTGTCAGTGTTTGAAGCTGAGCAGTCTGTGTTATCCATGGAGAACCCGTGTAGGTAAATCCAGTTTTCACAGTGAATGTACCATAGCTTGGAAGAGTGGTCGCATTACCCGCATTTACAAAGAAGGTTGATTGCAAATTAAAGACGCGAGAGGACAAATATCCGAGCGTTCCTAGACCAAGCGAGGTTGATGTAACCGCCAATTGTGTGGGACCTGTTGACGAAATATAACCGAGAGTTCCCAGCCCCTGCGTTGTACTTGTAGTATATCCTGTTATCACTTGGATTGTACTTGTGAGAAGAGGGGTTGTAATAATACCAGTCAGCTGTGAGCCATCGCCCTGAAATGAGGATGCAACGACCTGTAAAGTGCTAAGACCAAAATTTCTCTCAAATCCAGCAATATCTAATTTGTAGTTTGTGACAGATGATGGATAAAGACCAATACCAATATTAGAATTTGAGTCGATGATCATGGCAGGGATAGCTTGGGGTGGTACTTGTGTTGAGGAAAAGAGACGTTGTGAGACACCTGTTTCGAAACGAATATCACCTGTGGTCTGTAAACGAATACGATCTGTCGTCGTGGATCCCGTAAAAAGAAGTAGTTCTTGATTACCTGCCACACCTGTAGACAACTCAGCAATCGCTGAATTTTTATAGAGACCATCCATACCATAAAACTGAATTGTGTTAAAAGAAGACGTGGCACCAACGTACAGACTTGTGAAAACACCAGTGCCTGCATTCACTTGAATTGTACTGAGAGAGGTGGCAATCAAGTCTCCTGTTGTGATGTAGCCAGTTCCATTACCAAGTTGAAGAACATTCACCTGAAGAGTTGAGAACGAGCCATACACAGCAGTTATGGCTGAAATGTAAAAACTGCTAGCTACAAGGGAACTGGTTGTAAGTGTCACGAAGGTAGAGATAATTGCCCCCGCGGCAGTTGTATTTGTGATCGTTACAATACCATTGGACTGATTGACTCCAATGCCAATTCCTGCATTAATGGCTGTAACTGCGGTTGATAGAAACCCAACGGTTCCTAGACCTTGCACTGTACTTATAAGCTGCGGTGTAGAAATAATACTGGAAAGATTGGTAACTGCAGATGATAAATAGCCTAGTGATCCGAGACCCTGTATTGTTGAATACAGGGTGAGTGTTGAAACAAAGTTTGAAGGGACCACTGTGGTTCCACTGGCGCTCGAAATATAGCCCATGGAACCAAGTCCCTGAAGAGAACTTGTGATTGAGGTATTATTTGCTGCTGCTATGGATGAGGTATAGGTTGCTGTACCGAGACCTGTGACTGTCGATGCAAGTTCATTGGGGTCAATAAAGGTGGTAATATAGTTTGCTAGACCTTGCGAGGTTGAAAGAAGTCCAATGGAACTGATGAACTGAACTGTACCGAGACCTGTGACACTGGACGCAAGTTCTGAGGGATCAATAAAACTATTTATAAAGGTTGTCAGACCCTGAACTGTGGACGTGAGTTGCTGCGTAGAAATATAGCCCATGGAACCAAGTCCTTGCAAGGAACTTGTGAGTTGAGGTGTAGAAATGAGACTCGATAAATACACAGTTCCTGCAAGACCTGCTGTACTAGATAAATAACCTAGTGATCCGAGACCCTGTATTGTTGAATACAGGGTGAGCGTTGATACAAAGTTTGAGGGGACAACTGATGTTCCGCTGGCACTAGAAATATAACCCATAGAGCCGAGTCCCTGGAGCGAGCTTGTAATCGAGGCATTGTTTGCGGCAGCGATAGATGACGTATACGTTGCAGTTCCAAGTCCGGTCACTGTTGATGCAAGTTCATTGGGGTCTATGAAGGTAGTTATATAGTTTGCTAGACCCTGAGAGGTTGAGAGGAGTCCAATGGAACTGATAAACTGAACTGTACCGAGACCTGTGATACTGGACGCAAGTTCTGAGGGATCAATAAAACTGTTTATATAGCTTGTCAGACCCTGGGCTGTGGACGTGAGTTGCTGTGTAGAAATATAGCCCATGGAACCAAGTCCTTGCAAGGAACTTGTGAGTTGAGGGGTTGAAATTAGACTTGATAAGTAGATTGTGGCAGTTGCACTCGATACATATCCAAGTGTTCCAAGCCCTTTTAGAGTACTTTGGAGTTGTGTTGAGGATACATAAGGAGCATTTGTTATTTGTGAACCGTCACCCTGAAGACTTGATGCAGTAATCTGTGTGCCATAGATAACCGCACTATTCAGCTGAAGGGTACTCAGAGAGGCAGCAATTACATCACCCATGTAGAGATAGCCTGTTCCATCACCAATCGTCAGCGAGTTCACTGTGAGCGACGAGATGAAAGCTGTCGTCGAGACATTGAGGGCGGTTGCTCGTAGGCTCGATATATTTACACTGAGAGATGTAAATACCTGACTAATACCCTGCGTTGTTGATAGGAGCTGACTCGTCGATACGTAGCCGATTGTACCTAAGCCCACCGAGGTGCTGGTTAAATTGGCAGCACTCAAGGTGCCACTGCCTGTGGCATTAATTGTAATTTGATTACCATTCGAACTGAATGAAATATTGGTTCCTGGTATCAGTGTGGTTGATGCGTAAATCTGTCCCAAGTTTAAAATGGTAGAGAAGAGCTGTGAGCTTGAAATATATCCTAGAGTACCGAGACCTTGTGTAGTCGACGTAAGTTGTGGAGTAGATATAATACTGGATAAATTTGTGACTGCAGACGATAGATAACCTAGGGTACCAAGACCTTGAATTGTTGAAAAAAGCGAGGCTGATGAAATTAGGGTGGAGGGAACTGAGGACAGATAGCCCAGAGACCCAAGTCCCTGCAGACTTGATATGAGCTGGGGAGTTGAGATAAGACTCGATACATTGGTAACTGCCGATGACAAAAAGCCTAGAGTTCCTAGACCTTGTATAGTCGAAATAAGAGTCAGTGAAGAGATTGCATTTAGATTTCGAAGATACCCTCCATCTCCCGTAATTGTTGAGACGGTCAAGGATGAAATAGTTTGAGAGAGAGTCTGGGTCCCACCCATAATGTACCATTTTGATGTTGCGGTTGCAGCATATAAACTAACAAAGGTCCCATCATTCCTAAAAACTTTACTGGTACTTCCATCCTCAAAACTCTCACCTGCCTGCGTCGTAAGTGTCAGGGCATTTGTAGCGAATTTGCCGTAAATGTCTTTTAATGTGATAATACGATAAGGTATTTCTGTAGTTTTTGGAAGAACAATCGTTCCTGGGTTTAGTCGTGTATCGACCAAACCAATTTCTGTAAATGTACTAAAAAAGGCTGACATAGGACAAGCCTCACTCTACCGTTTGCTCTTGATTTTAAGCACGGCGAAAAAGCAAGAGAGAAAAAAGAAAATCTTAAGTAGTTCCAGCTGGATAAAGCGAAGCAGTATTAGTATACTCTTGATAAACCTGAGCAGCGGTTAGGACAACGTTATAGATACGAAGTTCTCCAATCACACCATTTACATAATCAGCTAAGTCCCAACGCCGCCCAATACGATAAACATTACCACCATCAGTTGAAGTACCTCCTGGTGCATTGGAGGCATAGAATACACCATTTACATAAGATATCATAGTTGTTCCATCCCAGGTCGCCTGATAATTAGTCCATGTATTATTGGTTGTATAAGGCGTGGTTGGACCTGAATATACAGTGCCACCCGTGTAAAATGCAGGTCCTAAAACATTCCACTGACCTATATTAATATTCATATTGCCTCCAGAATAATATTGACAGACGATCTGACCCAGACCACTTATACCACCAACGTTGTAATACCAGAATCCAACTGTCCATGCGTTTCCAAGTCCAATATTAGGGAACTGCCAGTTGGTTGATCCATTGAGAACAATACCATTTCCTCTTGTATTTTTTGCGATTGTGCCGTTTTCAAGAGTTGCATTTTTACCATTCGGCGATAAATCATACCACGTTCCTGAACCACTGTATGATGTTGCCTGTAAAAATACCTTAATGGCACTGGGAACGGCAAGTGTAAGCGGATCGGTAAGCACTGGTTGACCTAGGACATTCTGCACAGTATTTCCAATTGGGTTTGAACTTCCATAAGGATGACCATTGCTTAATCTTGACTGAAACCCATATTTCCATGCCAAGTATCCCTCAATCTGTTGATAATAATTAGATGAAATGTTACAATTAAATACAAAGAGTTCTTGCATTTGGGCGGTACTATTACCCCAGTTATAGCCCACATTTAACGAGACGCCTTGGTATCCTTGTCCACCTCCTGAGTATGTTGCATAACCAGTTCCCCATTGTCTAAAGCTGTAATTCAAGGCTGAATCACATATGAAAACATCAAGATCCCAAACTCCATCCACACCTGGATTTGAACCGCCTGGACCTCCTTGACCCATAATCCAGAAATTTTCATACCACTGACGCTTACCACCGTTATAATAACCTAAGAAAAATCCAGTACCAGATCCTGCACTATCGCCTTGCATAAAGGTTCTGTTTGTTCCTGGAACGATACGTTGTAATGCAATAATGGTGAAGGCATTCTGGTAATTTGTTCCTACTGGTTGCATCTGCATGCTATAGGAGGTAGTAAAGTTGAGAGTTGCGCTATTCGAAGAATTGACTGTATTACCTAAGGTGCCCGAAGCGATTGATGCAGTTCCTTGCATTGAAAAACTCCTACCTGGCGCACTATAGGTCGCTGGAATATTTGTTACAACTGCACCCGAGCTACCTGGGATTTGTGAAAAGTCAAACCAGGTGAGCAAATTCGGGAAGGCTGAAATTGATGCAGCTGTAATACCAGGAGTTACTGTATATGCTACATTACATGTAGGCGCTAAACTATAGTAAGGATGTACCGTTGGTAAACTCGATTGTAAAAACCATTTCCAGGCTAAGTATCCCTCTATTGCTTGACGCGCACTGGTGGTCAAGGTGGAATTATAGATAATTATCTCTTGTAAATCACCTACAAAACGGGCGTTTTGCACCTCTACACCACTACTTGTATAACGACCAATATTGGGAAAATCCAAGGTATCACCAGTTGAATAAAAACTAGAGAATTTAACGGTTTGATTTAAACTGCCATTTAAATATGTATTAATTGTACTCTGTTGTTTAATAATTTCAATACTCGTTATGGCATAATTTGTAACCGGACTTCTAAACTGACTTACGATAGAACTCTGTGCAGTTGAAACAACGAATTGAGTAGGCTGTAACTGAAAATCAAGCATTCCCCATGCTGCCTGGTCCTGGATAACCATTTGTGTGGGATTACTTAATGCCGTCGGTGCTCTAAAAACTACAAACATACTTCCATTGATCGTCGACATGAAATTACTAGGAATTTGCATGTAGTTATTTCCATTAAAGCTAATGGAAGTGGTTTGAGCAGTATTGGTCCATGGATTATACAAGGGTTGTGCGGGTGACTGAGTGATCGCATTATTGCTCTTACCTGATTTATCATTCCATTGCACTACGTTTTTCCCATTAGCAATAATGGTATTCGAATCAAAGGCATCTAACCACAATAAAAGCCCACTACCAAAAAGAGTTGGGTAAAAGTTTGAACTCGTGTAAACATAGGGTTTTTTAGAAAATGCCATCGACGGCACATTCGCCCCCACGTGACCTAGCTCATAGGCAGTAAAATACATATTTGCCGATTGTGCGAGATTGTAATAAAGAATGCGTTTTCCAGAATGTTCATCGGGTAAGAATGACCTGAGACCCCATTTCTGCGCCAAATAACCCTCGACCTGTTGCCTTTGCGCAATCGATAAGGCATAATTATAAATAATTACTTCTCCAATATAACCAAAGAAAAAACGCGTGGGGTCATTTACACGACAACCAATTGTAAGACCAACACTCGTTCCAGGAGAGTTCGCGTAACCTACAAAATATTGTTGTTGTCCATTTACATAAGCATATTCTATCGTACCAGAATTCGTATCAGAATAGACTGCAAGAGGAGTTAGAGTCTTTACGCCCGTGTAATTAAAGAAAAGACTAGGAAACTGTGAAACAATTTGAAATGCTGACCCATTAAAGTAGCCTGTATTATATGACATTGTATTAGTTAATGTAGCATCGTTCGAGGTTCCTGATGCGAAGGAGAGAATACCACAATTATTTGTATTGTAGACTGTCTGTTGTGCAACAACAAAGAGGGTTCTTGACACTAAATTATAATTAAAACTACTGTTTACAAGCATTGTTGACCCATTAAAGACCAGCAGTCCGTTATTGTTATAGACTCCCGATGAAAATCTTGGGGCACCTGAAGTGGAGAAGGCGACGGCATTTGATGTCTTATCTGTCCATATTGCAATCGTAGAATTATTTGGCGGTATTTTTCCTGTTCCAAAGGGATCGGCACCATCCAACCACATTGCACAATTTGGTATTGTGAGTGGGGTAAAGTAACTTTTGGTTTGTATAATACTCATATCTACTGATTATTATAGAAATTAACTTGGCGGCGGAAACAAGATATGGGGATGATCTGGCGGAAGGGACTTTTGAACACCCCATTTCCAGGCTAAATAACCTTCCACACGCTGTAGATCCGTTGTAAGAAATTTATTAAATACAAGTATTTCTGAAATAAAACCAGCATAGAGAAAGGCTCCGAAGTATGAGCCAATATAGGCTGCATTTGTATCAATATTAAATGTAAAAGTGATACTTGCAAACTGCGAGCCGTTTTGTCGCCCTGTAAGAGTTGTTGTCGACTGTGCTTCAATCAAAGAATATAGTACATTCGTTCCAGTATTGACAGCTATACTTCCGCTTATACCACCGACGCCTGATTCGTCTGCCTGAAGATTTCCGCCCGCTAGATAAATTTGTCTTAATGCGCTACCACCTGAACCTTGTGATAAAAGCATGAGTGTATCTGCACTTGTAGTGTTAAAAATGAAAAACCACGTTGAATCAGAAGTTCCATATGGAAGTAAGCTAGCATTCAATGAAAACCCAGTCGATTGATTTCCAGGAAAATAGATACTTTTTGATGAATATGTCATAGTGGATGACGCATTCGATGCATTATTCGCCGAGGTCGATTTATCCTTCCATAATTGTACAATTTGACCAGTTGAGGTAACGGAAATCGTTCCAGCAGTATCTTGAAAAAGAGTGGAGGTATCGGCTGCATCAAGCCATAAGACACAACCACCTATATTTGCAGGATTAAATTGCCGCTCTATCCCCTTTCTCGGAGCTGATATGATTGGATAGGGAATTTGATATCTCGGAATGGCGTAGGGATGCCCAGGTTTAGTAAGAGGAATTGACCACTTTTTAGAAAAATACCCTTCAAGTTGTTGTCGTATAGAATCAGTGAGAGTACCATTATAGATAGCAAGTTCACATATTTCACCTGTGATCACGGGAAACCCAACTCCACTGTCACCGTTGCCAATGGTTACAGTTGTATTTGTAATATTTTGTAGAGTTGCATCTAATCCTGTAGTAGTAGCAGCATTTCCGTTAATGTAAGCTGTCTTATAACCTGAAATTCGTGTTCCAATATGAATAACATATCCAAGTAAAGAACTCACATAATCAGATTCATAGCACCCCCACTCAAATAAATTATAACAACCACCTCCATTCAGATTTGTACCAATTCCAACTGACGGTGAATTCGCGTTTGGTCCTACAGCTAAAACAACTGCCGTTGTTGAAACCGTTATTTTCCATACAGCTACAAGGGCGTAGTCACCATTTCCCAGAGCTGAAGCTATCGATGAAGAAACTGATGAAGAATTTGCTGGCGAAAAAGAGAGTGTTGCGTTTCCATTCAGATATGCAGCATTATATTTAATTGTCCCAGAAAGTGTCGTGGACCGATTGTTGCCAGATTTATCGACCCACTTTGTGATTGCTGTTTGATCAGCAAGAGTTGTACCGTTACCGTTGACATCAGAGGCATCTAGCCACAAGGCGCAGGGTCCAGCCGTTCTCGGATTAAACACAGATTCCGTAATAGCATGATATCCATACGAGTTGGAAGTTCCAAGTGAAACAACAATATGACTAGGATCTAAATTCCCTGTCATAGACCATTTTTGTGCCAAGTAGGATTCAATATTTTGTCTATCTGTGTCCGAAAGATAAGTATTGTAAATGAGAATTTCATAAATATAGTATGTTCCACCAGCGTCATAACCACTCGCACCATTTGCTCCTATACCTAAATTAACTGTAGTAGCTCCTTGATTATATAATGTATTATTTGAATCTTGTATAGTTCCGTCACGATAATACACATAAGCACCCGTTCCATTTGTATTTTGAGCAGCAGTAAATTCAATGTGACGACCTGTTATATCACCAGATCCTGCAAGTAAACCACTAAAAATTTTATTACCCGATTGGTACATAGACATTAAAACAATCTGAGCATCACTGTAAGGTGAAATATACCAACGAGCACCAGCTGTAATATTATTCATACAAGAAAAAACAGACCAAGAAGTTGTGTAGGAAAAATTAGGAACTACCATTGCTTGATTGGGTGCCAAGGAAACATAATTTTGAGCTCCTGTAACAAATGTTGCTGGATCTCGACCTTGATTACTATTTTGAATGGCTTGATATGCATTGGACGATTTATCATTCCATTGTGAAACATTTGCATACGCATCTTTTGTAATTGTGGTTGAATCAGAAGCATCCAACCACAATTGTAATCCTTGTACACTTTTTGGATTAAATCCAGATAGTTTTTCTGTTGCACGGAAGGGTCCTGACATCTACGCAATAGGAGGATATTTCGTAAAGGTATGATCACTCTGAAGTACTCCTTGTCTTCCCCATTTCCAAGCGAGATATCCTTCTATAATCTTTCGTTGAGTTGGTGTCAAAATACTCGTGTAGCAAATAATTTCATAAACAGTTCCTGTAAAAAAATATCCAGGTGGCAATGTCTGAATGGAACCGATTTTGATAGTTGGACTTGTTCTTGAAGCTGTACTTCCTGTTGTACTCACTTGAAACGCTCCATTTACAAACATCTGCATAAGTCCCGATGACCTTGTACGAAAGATTTCTCCGATAAATCCAGCACCTGTATTGACGGCAACAGCTGAAAATTCAGTTGTATCTTGTCCTGATGTTTGATCACCTTGACCAAATGCAAGACTTGAACCACAGAGAGAAATTCCCATATCATTTGAAGTCCCTGCCATTTCTCCATCAAAGATACCCAAACCACCCCACCAATGATTTCCAGCAGCGTCTGTATGTGCTTGTCCTGGTCCTGGTGTAGGTGTAGAGTTTGCTCCAGTAGCAGTTGTTGTAAACACAATAAAAATAGAAAAATCATCTGTGACAACACGTGGAACTTGGATATAGCTGTTCGAAGCCCCCGAAAAGACAATACCTGGTTTACCATTCAAAGAGTTTAGGGTAAGTGTTGGACTTCCTGACGCTGCTGTACTGTTATTGTTAGAACCACTCTTATCCACCCACGATGTAACTGTGCCTGCGGTTGAAGTTAGACCTGTTCCATTCACATCATTCGCATCAAGCCATAAGACACAATTTGAAAATGCAGGAGGAAACGCAAATTTATTCATTTGACCGACGGCGCGGGCAGAATATGGAGTGGGGATAGGTGATTTTGTAAACAACATAGGAATCGTGTAGGGTCGGTGAGGTACAAGCGGCGCAAAGGCATTCGTTAGATAAGGATGTCCAGAAGCTAAGCTGCGCTGGAAGCCCCATTTCCACGCGAGATAGCCCTCCACTTTTTGATAGTCACTGAGTGACAACGCAGTATCATAGACAATACATTCAAAGATGTAGCCTGTTAGATATCCAACGTTCCACTGACCGAGCTGAAAGCCCTGATTAACAGCCGGTTGGTAAGTAACTGCCGTATTTACTGTTGTAGTATTTCCGTTCACATATGTTTTTAATGTCGCGGCTGTATCTATAAAACCACGAACACCTGGTGTATTTTCCCCTGTTAGTTGACGTATGACACCCGTATTAATAGTATATATTGTTGCATCTGTAACATTTACATTATAGCGAATCGATCGTTCTGCACCTGCGCCATTTGTAGCGAGAACAGCCGCTGCGTCAGCCGTAACTCTGACAGTTTCAAGGGATGCCGTTATCCACGTCATGCCTGACGTGCCGTATGTGGCACCCGTTGTTGTCATAATATTCGCTCCATTGAAGTACAGACCTGGATTACCAGGCGTGTAGTTTGAATAAGTCGGGCAGAGAGATCCTGATGCCGTGGCTTGTACGGGACTGTAGCCCTTGCTCTGCCACGAGGTAACGCTATTGTTTGATAAGGTCACAGTTGTCGAATCATAGGCGTCAAACCAGACGGCACAGCCCTGAATGTCTGTTGGTTTGAAGACTGTGAGTTTGTTTACTTGGGAGGTTAGGGACATTTCTAAGCAGTATATACAAAAACAAGACGACCATTACCACCTACAACCTCATAAGCAGAGCCACCAACTGCTATACCGCTTGCGTAATATGTACATGATGTATTTGGAGCATTCATTCCTGTATTTGGGCTGTTTAAAGCCACAATATTTGATAAAAGTGTTGAATAAGATGAACCACCAGCTCCTGAACCACCTATACTGTTATCTGTAGCGCCTCCACCACCTCCATAATATCCACCGCCACCTCCTGCCGACCAAGCTGGATCACCTGCACCACCACGTAGATACATTCCTGGACTTCCATTTGCTAATCCTCCTGTTCCACCTGCTCCGCCTGCACTTTGTGTACCACCATATCCAGATTGTGTGGCACCATTCGTTGTTCCACGTATACCAGTTCCTGTTACTGAGTCGCCGCAACCACCTACTGCGTTATAGAATGCCGCACCTCCACCTGCGCCAACAATTGCGAGAGGCGTTGAACTATTAAAAATACCAGAATACCCACCGCCACCACCGCCACCTGTCCAGCCGCCGACTGATCCAACACCGCCGCCCCCAAACGCAGAGGTTCCATTGACAGTTCCTCCCTGTCCTACGATAATTGTAAGAGAGGAACTCGGTGTTACAGGAAGTAGACCTCCTAAAAATGCACCTGCCCCACCGACTCCTGAATATCCACCAGCACCACCAGCACCCCACATATACACTGAAATACTTCTTGTAGTAGCTGGAACCACAAATGTCTGATTCGCTCATGTGTAAGTAAAGATTTGTGTATATTAGACAGGTACACGTTTAGGAATTGCTATAATACTCGCAACACTTCTAGTGACGGGTGTCTTAATCGCCCACTTCTCAGTAAGATAGGCTTCAACTTGCTGCTGCTGCGGCGTGGCGAGAACCGCACTATAAAAGAGTATTTCTGGCATATTGATGGTTGTGGCTTGGGATCCCACCTGTTGATTCCACGAGGCGATTGTATTTGTTGCAAATGTATAAGCTGAACCATTTGTCCACGACGATGTTCCCACGAGAATACCATCAAAATATAAGGTTACAGTGCTACTTGATATGGTGAGAGTCCATAAATGCCAATTTGTATCTGCATTTGTTGTGACTATGGCTGCTGGAGACCCCGTAAAATAGCCATCTACACCATAGACTTGTTGACTAGATAACATGCGCATCATGACGGTATTTCCCGCTGTGCCCAAGGAGAGAAAAAAGGTATTTGGTATAAAAACAGTTCCCTGTCCTACGAAAAAGATCGTGAGAGGCACTGCTGTAAATTGCGGGAGATTAAAAAAATTCGTCAGTTCATTGAAAGAAAGAATAGATCTACCATTTTTAGCACCCGCAACATAAGTCGGTCTGTAAGAAAGTGTTGTCTGTGTTGCATTGAAGCCCGATGATGATTTATCTTTCCAATAGCCGACTGTTCCATTCGGATTTGCTAAAGTTGTACCTGCTGCATCTGAGTAGAGTGTCGTCGGATCCGATGCGTCCAACCATAAGATACAAGTAGATCCTGTGGCAGTCAACGGGTTATACTTCGTGTAGATATTGTAAGGTACTATTCGTATAGGTACAGCGACTAAAGGTTTATATAAGGTCTGCGTTAATCCTGGGTGTCCTGCAGGCAGTTGTGCGGTCAGACCCCATTTTTGCGCTAAATACCCTTCAACTTGTTGCCTCGCGGAATCAACAAGAGCTGTATCATAAAAGATAACTTCATATATATTTCCAATAAATTGAGACGATGCTCCTATCTGAAATTGCCTTGACACCGAGAGTGGACTTGCAGAGGAACCAGTAAATGATACATTTGTAGTTCCATTACCCCACATTGTAACACCGTAAGTTGGCGAACCTGTGCCAACGATACTAATGATTGCGGGATTTGCAATTGATATTGTACCACTTTCAGCAGTATTACCATAAATATCTAACTTAAGTGTTTTGCTACCAAAAGAACCGAATATATCTAATATTTGATATCCAGCAACTGCTATAATAATCTCTGAATTTCCAGAACCACCATATGATGTCTGTTGACAAACAAGAAAAATAGTTGGTGTGTTGTTTGTAGTCATAACAAAACTAGGAGTTGTATAATACTGTTGCGAGGCAAAGCTCAATATGCCATTTCCATTTTGTGAATTTGTATAAAATGTTGCCCCAGTAGTATTGGCAGGAGAATCTAGTGCCTTACCTGATTTATCTTTCCATGTTGCAATAGTAGCACCATTAGATGGAACTATACCAGTAGCATTGGGATCCGCAGCATCCAACCACAACTGACATCCAGAAATCTGAGTAGGTAAAAATATACCTACTATTATTTTTGGTACAGATACAATCGACATCTACTAAAAGGTAAAGAATTGTGGTTGCGCAACTCTCGAGCCACCGATCACATTTCCACCGAAATAGAGTAAGGTACTTCTCACGTAGATGTCCGTGGCTGCATTTGAATTGAGAGTATCAAACAGAGTTATCGAGCTTGCCGTTGTTCTTCCAGTTGACATGACATTGAAGTTTCCTAGAGGATTCGCCAATGACGTTGAGAATGTACAAAGAGCACTTGATGAAATATACCCCAGTGTGCCAAGTCCTATGAGTGAGGAGAAGAGCTGCGGTGTTGAGATCACATTGATGGTACCAGAAGATACGTAGCCCATGGAGCCAAGCCCTTGTAAGGAACTGGTGAGCTGCGGCGTTGAGATAAGGTTTGAGCTACCAGAAGACAGGTAACCCAGGGATCCCAAACCGATTAAGGAGCTCGTCAGCTGTGGTGTCGAGAGTATGCTTGACAGAGACAAGGATGATAAGTATCCTAAAGAACCAAGTCCTTGGAGCGATGAGAAGAGAGAAGCAGATGAAATGAAACTCGAGGGTACTGTCGAAATAAAGCCCAGAGAGCCAAGTCCTTGTAATGATGAGACCAGGGAAGCCGATGAAATGAAACTCGACGGCACTGTCGAAATGAAGCCCATAGATCCCAAACCGATTAAGGAGCTGGTCAGTTGTGGTGTAGAAATTATGCTTGATAGGGACAGGGAGGACACGTAGCCTAGAGAGCCAAGTCCCTGCAATGAAGAAATAAGTTGTGGTGTCGACACGAGATTTATTGTACCAGATGAGAGATAGCCCATCGATCCCAGACCAACTAGGGAACTGGTGAGCTGTGCAGTTGAAATAATATTAAGCGTACCTGAAGAAAGAAAACCCATAGATCCCAAGCCCACCAAAGAACTTGTATGGATTGCATTTGTAGCTGCCACAGTTGTTGAAACATATTGAGCAGATCCTAGACCGGTGACAGTTGACGCAAGTTCTAAGGGGTCGATAAAACTTGTGATATAATTGGCTAAGCCCTGAGATGTAGATAAAAGACCAATTGAACTCACAAATTGTACAGTACCGAGTCCTGTTATACTTGATGCCAATTCAAGGGGATCAATGAAACTATTGATGTAGGCTGCTAAACCTTGTGCAGTACTTGTAAGTTGTGAACTTGAGATATAACCTAGCAGCCCAAGTCCTTGTATACTAGAAAAGAGAGCTGCTGAGGAGATAAAACTCGACGGCACACTCGAGATATAACCAAGAGTACCAAGTCCCTGTATAGCCGACAAGAAGGAAGCTGTTGAAATAAAGGTCGAGGGTACAGAGGATACGAAACCCATAGATCCCAAGCCCTGTAAGGAGCTTGTGAGTTGTGGTGTCGAGAGTATGCTTGATATAGAAAGCGAAGACAAATAGCCCATTGAGCCAAGTCCTTGTAAGGAGCTTGTGAGCTGTGGTGTTGAGATTATACTGGACAGTGACAAAGATGATAAGTAGCCTAGGGAGCCGAGTCCTAGCAAGGATGAGAACAAGGCTGCGGAGGAAATGAAGGTTGAGGGCACTGAGGACAGGTAGCCCATGGATCCCAAGCCAATCAAGGAACTGGTCAGCTGAGGTGTCGAGAGAATGCTTGACAGAGATAAGGATGATAAGTAACCCAGAGAGCCAAGTCCTTGTAAGGAGCTTATGAGCTGCGGCGTTGAGATTACATTACTTGTTCCTGAGGACAAGTACCCAAAAGTCCCAAGTCCTTGTAAGGAGCTTATGAGCTGCGGTGTTGAGATTACATTACTTGTACCTGAAGATAAGAATCCGAGAGAACCAAGACCTTGCAGTGATGAGAACAAGGCGGAAGATGAAATGAAGGTCGATGGCACTGAGGACAGATAACCCATGGAGCCCAGACCCTGTAAGGATGAGAACAAGGCGGCAGATGAGATAAAGGTAAAGGGCACTGAGGACAGGTAGCCCATGGAGCCCAAACCCTGTAAGGATGAGAACAAGGCAGCAGATGAGATAAAGGTCGAGGGCACTGAGGACAGGTAGCCCATGGAGCCCAAACCCTGTAAGGATGAGAACAAGGCAGCAGATGAGATAAAGGTCGATGGCACAGAGGACAGATAGCCCATGGAGCCCAGACCCTGTAAGGATGAGAAAAAGGCGGCAGATGAGATGAAGGTCGATGGCACTGAGGACAGGTAGCCCATGGAGCCCAGACCCTGTAAGGATGAGAACAAGGCGGCAGATGAGATAAAGGTCGAGGGCACTGAGGACAGGAAGCCCATGGAGCCCAAACCGATTAAGGAACTGGTCAGCTGCGGTGTCGAGAGTATGCTTGACAGAGACAAGGACGACAAATAGCCCATGGATCCCAAACCGACCAAGGAGCTGGTCAACTGCGGTGTCGAGAGTATGCTTGACAGAGACAAGGATGACAGATAGCCCATGGATCCCAAACCGACCAAGGAGCTGGTCAGCTGAGGTGTCGAGAGTATGCTTGACAGAGACAAGGACGACAAATAGCCCATAGATCCCAAACCGACCAAGGAGCTGGTCAGCTGCGGTGTAGAAATAAGATTTTGCGGTAAATTAACTGTAGGTATATTTAAATTACTTAATAATGAACCATCACCAACAAAACGACTACTACTAATGGTTGTGCCATAAATGATTCCTGAATCGATTTCTAAGGTACTTACTACCACAGCTCTGATTGCGCCAAAGTCAGCCCAACCAGTTCCATCACCAAATGTAAGAATATCGACCCGCAATGAAGAGATATAACCTTGTACTGAATATATGTTAGAAGCATTCAGTGATGAAACGGCGGCACTTAAGATCTTAAAGTGATCTGCCATCGAGGAAACAGTTGATACAAGAGAGGGCGTTGACAGATATCCAAAGGTTCCTAGTCCAATTATTGTACTTGTAATAAAAGGAGTTGAAATATAACCAAGTGTACCAAGTCCTATCAGTGTCGATTGAAGCTGTCCTGATGATACAAATGTAGAAGGCACTGAGGATAAGTAGCCTATTGAGCCAAGTCCTTGTAAGGATGATTGCAGCTGAGATGATGAGATAAAACTCGACGGCACTGACGATAAGTAGCCTAGAGAGCCAAGTCCTTGTAATGAACTGAAAAACGCCGCTGATGAAATAAAGGTCGAAGGAACTGATGACAAGTAAGCCATGGATCCCAAGCCAACCAAGGAGCTTGTGAGCTGTGGAGTTGAAATTAAGCTTGATAAGGATAAGGAGGATAAATACCCCATCGATCCCAAACCAATCAAGGAACTTGTGAGCTGCGGTGTTGAAAGTATACTTGACAAGGATAAGGATGAGAAATATCCCATTGAGCCGAGACCTTGCAGTGATGAAAACAGGGCTGCAGATGAAATAAAAGTGGATGGGACGCTTGAAAGGAAGCCCATTGAGCCAAGACCTTGTAAGGAACTGAAAAACGCCGCTGATGAGATAAAACTAGACGGCACTGTTGACAAGTAACCCATAGATCCCAAGCCAACCAAGGAGCTTGTGAGCTGTGGAGTTGAAATTAGGCTTGATAAGGATAAGGAGGATAAATACCCCATCGATGCCAAGCCAAGTAAGGAGCTTGTGAGCTGCGGCGTTGAAATTATGCTGGATAAGGACAAGGAGGAAAAGTACCCCATCGATCCCAACCCAATCAAGGAGCTGGTGAGCTGTGGTGTAGAAAGGAAGGTTGAGGGTATCGATGAAAGAAAACCCATTGATCCAAGTCCCTGTAAGGAAGATTGGAGCTGCGGCGTTGAGAGTATGCTTGATAAGGACAAGGATGACAGGTAGCCCATCGTGCCCAACCCTTGTAGAGAACTTGTACGTATAGCATTCAGTGCCGCGTTAGTTGTTGATAAATATTGTGCTGTTCCAAGACCTGTAACTGTAGAAGCTAACTCTAGAGGATCAATAAAGCTTGTTATATAATTAGCTAACCCCTGGGATGTAGATAAAAGACCTACTGAACTTATGAAGGAAACTGTGCCTAGACCAGTAACAGAGGAAGCTAATTCTTGCGGATCAATAAAACTATTTATATATGTTGTGAGACCCTGGACTGTCGACGTGAGTTGTGCGCTTGAAATATAGCCCATAGAGCCAAGCGCTTGTAAGGAAGAAAAGAGAGCTGCTGAGGAAATGAAGGTGGATGGCACCGTCGAGAGATAGCCTAGGGTACCGAGTCCTTGTATGGAACTGAAAAGGGCAGCTGAGGAAATGAAAGTGGAGGGTACCGTCGAGAGATAACCTAGAGACCCTAAGCCAGCCAAAGAACTGGTGAGCTGAGCAGTTGAAATAAAGCTTGACGCTACAGTGGAAAGATAACCTAGAGACCCCAAGCCAACTAGAGAACTGGTTAGCTGAGGTGTAGAGATAAGGTTGGAGGTACCAGATGACAAGTAGCCCAGTGTGCCCAAACCCAGTAAGGAGCTCGTGAGTTGGGGTGTTGATATAATACTAGACAAAGAGAGTGCAGATAAGTAACCTAATGAACCGATTCCTTGCAAGGATGAGAACAGAGCTGCGGATGAAATGAAGGTTGAGGGCACTGAGGATAGGTAGCCCATAGATCCCAGACCTTGCAAGGAAGAGAACAGAGCTGCTGATGAAATGAAGGTTGAGGGCACTGAGGATAGGTAGCCCATAGATCCCAGACCTTGCAAGGACGAGAACAGAGCTGCTGATGAAATGAAGGTTGAGGGCACTGTCGAGAGGTAGCCCATGGATCCCAGACCTTGCAAGGACGAGAACAGAGCTGCTGATAAAATGAAGGTAGAGGGCACTGTCGAGAGATAACCCATTGACCCCAAGCCTAGGAGAGAACTTGTTAGTTGAGGAGTCGATACAATACTTGAAAGAGAGAGTGAAGATAGATAACCTAGGGATCCCAAGCCAACCAGAGAACTTGTGAGTTGAGGTGTTGAGATAAGACTCGATAGTGTTAGCGAGGAAAAGTAGCCTAGAGTACCCAAACCAACCAAAGAACTGGTAAGTTGTGGTGTTGATATAATACTTGATAAATTATTTATAGCTGATGAGAGATATCCAATTGTTCCAAGACCCTTAAGTGTACTCTGAAGCTGTGTTGACGAAATATAAGGAGCATTGACAATTTGTGATCCATCGCCCTGGATAGTTGAAGCAATAATACTACCTGTATTAATTTGAAGTGTACTGAGAGAGGTTGCAATTATATCTCCCATGTAAATATATCCTGTTCCATCACCAAATGTAAGAGAGTTCACAGTCAGAGACGATATAAATCCAGTTGATGATACATATAAGGATGTTGCTCTCAGACTCGATATATTTACACTGAGTGATGTAAATACTTGACTTATACCTTGCAGAGAAGATGTAAGTTGTGCAGTTGAAATGTAACCAAGAGAACCCAATCCTTGTAAGGAACTTGTCAATTGAGGGGTAGAAACAATACTTGATAGGAACAAGGAGGACAAGTAACCCATAGATCCTAAGCCAATCAAGGAACTTGTCAGTTGTGGGGTTGAAATTATGCTCGATAAAGAGAGAGATGATAAGTAGCCCATCGAGCCCAAACCTTGTAAAGAACTTGTGAGTTGGGGCGTTGAGAGTATGCTTGACAAAGACAAAGACGACAAATAGCCCATCGTCCCCAAACCTTGTAGAGAACTTGTACGTATAGCATTCAATGCCGAGTTAGTTGTTGATAAATATTGTGCTGTTCCAAGACCTGTAACTGTAGAAGCTAGCTCTAGAGGATCAATAAAGCTTGTTATATAGTTGGCTAATCCTTGGGATGTAGACAAAAGACCTACTGAACTTATGAACGAAACAGTTCCAAGTCCTGTAATGGTTGATGCAAGTTCAAGAGGATCAATAAAGCTATTTATATATGTTGTTAAACCCTGTGCTGTGCTTGTAAGCTGTGCGCTTGAAATATAGCCCATAGAACCAAGAGCTTGTAAGGATGAAAAGAGAGCAGCGGAGGAAATGAAGCTGGATGGCACCGTCGACAGGTAGGCTAGAGTGCCTAGTCCTTCTAGGGAACTAAAAAGAGCAGCTGAGGAAATGAAGGTGGATGGCACCGTCGACAGGTAGCCTAGTGTGCCCAAGCCCTGTATGGAACTAAAAAGAGCAGCTGAGGAAATGAAGGTGGATGGCACCGTCGACAGGTAGGCTAGAGTGCCTAGTCCTTGTAGGGAACTTGTGAGTTGAGGTGTCGAGATAATGTTGGAGGTAACAGACGACAAGTAGCCTAGTGTGCCCAAGCCGACTAAAGAGCTTGTGAGCTGGAGCGTTGAAATAATGTTGGAGGTACCAGATGATAGGTAGCCTAGAGTACCCAAGCCTTGTAAGGAACTGAAGAGAGTAGCTGAGGAAATGAAGGTGGATGCTACAGACGACAGGTAGCCTAGGGTACCCAGTCCCTGTATGGAGCTAGTGAGCTGTGGCGTTGAAATAATGTTGGAGGTACCAGATGATAGGTAGCCTAGAGTACCCAAGCCGACTAAAGAGCTAGTGAGCTGTGGCGTTGAAATAATGTTTGAGCTACCAGATGATAAGTAGCCTAGGGTGCCCAAGCCCTGTATGGAACTAAAAATAGCAGCTGAGGAAATAAAGGTGGATGGTACAGACGAGAGGTAGCCTAGGGTACCCAGTCCCTGTATGGAGCTAGTGAGCTGTGGTGTCGAGATAATGTTGGAGGTACCAGAAGACAAGTAGCCTAGTGTGCCCAAGCCGACTAAAGAGCTAGTGAGCTGTGGCGTTGAAATAATGTTTGAGCTACCAGATGATAAGTAGCCTAGGGTGCCCAAGCCCTGTATGGAACTAAAAAGAGCAGCTGAGGAAATAAAGGTGGATGGTACAGACGAGAGGTAGCCTAGGGTACCCAAACCTTGTAAAGAACTCGTGAGTTGCGGTGTCGAGATAATGTTTGAGCTACCAGATGACAAGTAGCCTAGTGTGCCCAAGCCTTGTAAGGAACTAGTCAGTTGTGGTGTCGAGATAATGTTTGAGGTACCAGAGGACAAGTAGCCTAGTGTGCCCAAGCCTACTAAGGAACTAGTCAGTTGTGGTGTCGAGATAATGTTGGAGCTACCAGACGACAAGTAGCCTAGTGTGCCCAAACCTTGTAAGGAACTAGTCAGTTGTGGTGTCGAGATAATGTTTGAGGTACCAGAGGACAAGTAGCCTAGAGTGCCCAAGCCCTGTATGGAACTAGTCAGTTGAGGTGTTGAGATAATACTAGATAGAGAGAGAGAAGACAGGTAGCCTAGTGTGCCCAAGCCGACTAGAGAGCTAGTGAGCTGTGGTGTTGAAATAATGTTAGAGGTGCCAGAAGATAAGTAGCCTAGTGTGCCCAAGCCTTGTAAGGAACTGAACAAGGCAGCTGAGGAAATAAAGGTTGACGGCACCGTCGACAGGTAACCTAGAGTACCCAAGCCCTGTATGGAACTAGTCAGTTGTGGTGTCGATACAATACTAGATAAGGAAAGCGATGACAAGTAGCCTAGAGTGCCCATGCCAATTAAGGAACTCGTCAACTGTGGGGTTGAAACCACGTTGAGTGTACCTGAAGACAAGTAGCCCATTGAGCCAAGACCTTGCAAAGAACTTGTACGTATGGCATTCAGTGCTGCTAAAGTTGTTGATAAATATTGCGCTGTTCCAAGACCTGTCACAGTTGAAGCAAGCTCCTGAGGATCAATAAATGTAGTAATATAATTAGCAAGTCCTTGAGATGTAGATAGTAAGCCTATTGAACTTATGAACTGAACACTACCGAGACCTGTAATTGTTGAGGCAAGTTCTTGAGGATCAATAAAGCTATTAATATAAGTTGTCAGACCCTGGGCTGTTGATGTGAGCTGTGTGCTTGAAACGTAGCCCATAGATCCAAGAGCTTGTAATGATGAAAAGAGAGCAGCTGAGGAAATAAACGTTGACGGAACTGACGATAAGTAGCCCAATGATCCAAGACCCTGCAAGGAACTGAAGAGGGAAGCTGATGAAATAAAGGTGGATGGCACAGAAGAGAGGTAGCCTAGGGTACCCAAACCTTGTAAGGAACTGGTCAGTTGCGGTGTTGAGATTATACTTGACAGAGATAAGGATGACAAGTAACCTAGAGTACCCAAACCAACTAAGGAACTAGTCAACTGTGGCGTTGAAATAATGTTGGAGGTACCAGATGACAAGTACCCCAATGAGCCAAGACCTTGTAAGGAACTGAAGAGAGCAGCTGATGAAATAAAGGTGGATGGCACAGAAGATAAGTACCCCATCGTACCCAAACCTTGTAAGGAACTGGTCAGTTGCGGTGTTGAGATAATGCTTGACAAAGATAAGGATGATAAGTAGCCTAGAGTACCCAAACCAACCAAGGAACTAGTGAGCTGTGGCGTTGAAATAATGTTGGAGGTACCAGATGACAAGTACCCCAATAAGCCGAGACCTTGTAAGGAACTAAAGAGAGCAGCTGATGAAATAAAGGTGGATGGCACCGACGAGAGGTAGCCTAAGGTACCCAAACCTTGTAAGGAACTGATCAGCTGTGGAGTTGAGATGATGCTTGACAGAGATAAGGATGATAGGTAACCTAGAGTGCCCAAACCAACCAAGGAGCTAGTGAGCTGTGGCGTTGAGATTACGTTAAGTGTACCAGATGACAAGTAGCCCAATGATCCTAGACCCTGTAAGGAACTGAAGAGGGAAGCTGAGGAAATAAAAGTGGATGGTACAGAGGATAAATAGCCTAGGGTACCCAAACCTTGTAAAGAACTGATCAGCTGTGGAGTTGAGATTACACTTGATAGTGTTAGGGAAGACAAATAACCTAGAGTGCCCAAACCAAGCAAGGAGCTAGTGAACTGTGGCGTTGAGATTACGTTAAGTGTACCAGATGACAAGTAGCCCAATGATCCTAGACCTTGCAAGGAACTGAAGAGGGAAGCTGAGGAAATAAAGGTGGATGGGACAGACGACACGTAGCCTAGAGTACCTAAGCCAAGTAAGGAACTGGTCAGCTGTGGAGTTGAGATAATGCTTGATAGTGTTAGGGAAGACAAATAACCTAGAGTGCCCAACCCAACCAAGGAGCTGGTTAACTGTGGGCTTGAGATAATACTAGAAAGTGCCAGTGAAGAGAAGTAGCCCATAGATCCCAAACCAACCAAGGAGCTGGTCAACTGTGTGGTTGAGATCACGTTAAGTGTACCAGATGATAAGTAGCCCAATGAACCAAGACCCTGTAAGGAACTGAAGAGAGCAGCTGAGGAAATGAAGCTCGATGGCACAGAAGATACGTACCCCATCGAACCTAAACCTTGTAAGGAACTAGTCAGCTGTAGGGTTGAGATAATGCTTGATAGTGTTAGGGAAGACAAATAACCTAGAGTGCCCAACCCAACCAAGGAGCTGGTCAACTGTGGGGTTGAGATAAGACTTGACAAGGATAACGACGATAAATAACCCATCGTCCCTAATCCCTTTAATGAGCTTGTAAGCTGAGTCGTTGAAATAATATTACTCGCACCCGATGATATGTACCCAATTGTACCGAGACCTGCCACTGTTGAAAAGAGAGAGGGAGATGATACATAGCCGATAGTCCCTAGACCTCCTATAGTAGAAGTAATTACAGAATCAGGAGTAATTATAGCTAAAGTTGTATGAATGTGAGAATAGGTTTGACCTTCAAAAAAACTTGTAATAATATGGTCTTGACCATTTTGATTATTAGTACCATATATTTTTAGAACGATTGAATCGCCCGCCATAGTTGATACGTAAGGAATTGCCATTGTAATTGTGTATTGCGCAATCAGGTCAGCAAAGGTGAGAATTGAAGGAACACTCTCAGACAATATGTACTCAACATTTGCAGATCTCAAATAAAGTCTTGAGAATACTGCTGTTTGAGCAGAATCTGTTTGTAAGAAAATATTAAGATCCCAAAATCCCTGAGATATAAACGACGGAAGTTTAAAATCAGTTACGAATTGTTCTAAAGGAGTGGCAAGATTTATCGACCCCGTTTTCTTAGGAACAGTAATTACTGTTGATCTTGATTGAACAATATTTTCTATAACTTGCATGGATTGATAACTTGAAATACCAGAAGAGACACCATAATTCAAATAAAGTGTTTCTCCACTATAATAGTATGGAATTGCTTGAATTGCTGTAGAAATTAGAGTGGAAATGTAGTTAAAAACACCTGAAGTTGTAGATGTGAGTTGTGGTGTTGAAACATAGCCCATCGTACCAAGCCCTTGAAGCGATGATGTTATATGCGCAGAAGAGACAAACCCTACTTGTGCAAGTCCATTTATAGTACTAAATAAAGATATTGAAGAAATGTAGCCCATTGTACCAAGACCCACCAAGGAACTCGTGAAAATACCATTCGTTGCCGTCACTGTGGTAGAAACATATTGCGCTGTACCAAGTCCTGTTACAGTTGATGCAAGTTCCAGGGGGTCGATAAAGCTAGTTATATAATTCGCCAATCCTTGAGAGGTTGATAAAAGACCCAGTGTACTGATGAAAGAAACTGTACCCAGACCTGTTATGCTAGAGGCAAGTTCTTGCGGATCTATGAAACTATTAATGTAGGTTGTCAGACCCTGGGCTGTTGACGTAAGTTGTGCACTTGAGACATAGCCCATAGAGCCAAGGGCTTGTAATGATGATAAAAGAGAAGCCGAGGAGATAAAACTCGAGGGTACAGAAGAGATATACCCCATAGATCCCAACCCCTGAATTGATGAAAACAATTGTGAACTTGAGATAAAAGATGATGGAACTGTTGATAAGTAGCCAAAAGAGCCAAGCCCTTGGAGACTCGAAAACAGAGCCGCAGAAGAAATGAAGGTTGAGGGCACTGATGATAGATATCCATATGTACCCAATCCTATAACTGTTGATGTAAGTTGAGCCGTAGAGATAACATTTGATGTACCAGATGATATAAAGCCCAAGGTCCCCAGTCCTTGAATTGTGCTTGTGAAACCTGGGGTAATTGAAAAGAGTAACCATTTTCCTGATCTCGCAATGAATGTCACTGAATCAAAAGAACCAGATAATTTGTAGGAAGTTGATGAATCTTGAAATGTATCTTGACCTGTTGTTTGAATTATAATTGGATTTTGATTCGCCTGTCCTGTCCTGTCCTTAATTGTAATGACTCTTCCTTGTCTTGCTGCTGTCAAAGGCAGTTGTATTGTTTTGCTTACAGACGATGTATCGACTGCTATAAAACCACCCGTGGATGGTATTTGTAATGCCATCTACTCCTTAGTTATTTATCAGAAATTATTCATCTTAGAAAGGATTACGTGAATCCCACGTAATGCCACCCGTGTTCGTCACTGTTTTGCCTAAGCCGCTTGAATCAGTGAGAAGTGTTCCAGAAGTTATTGCCAGTAGTAAAAACTTTGTATTTGTTAGAGGTGTAATCGGTTGCGTCGGCGGCGTAAATGCGCCTGTATAACGCGCTGTTCCATTCACCCAATGAAAATTTGTTAGGTAGCCTGGAAATGGTGATCCAGAAATTGTTTCATTACCTATACACAATACATCTGTTGTATTATTAAAATCATATGCATTAGAAGTTGTAACTTTTACAACACCATTTTGAAAGATTCGTATATTATTGGAAGAATCTCTTGTAACTGCCATATGAACCCACGTATTCAAATAACTTGTCATTGCATAATTTATACCACTGCTCCCATTTACCCAAAAATAAAACGTACCACTTTCAATTGATACACCGATTGGAGCAGGATATGAACCAATTGTAAAAACTCTTGGGTGTGATGGCTGAGACGTCATATATTGAAACCATTCAATCGTAAATTGTCCCGTTCGAAAACGAAAATCGGCATCGTTTGCGACGGAAAGATAAGAAGAGTTTGTTCCTGGAAATAACATACTTCCTCCCTTATTTACTGATACAGCGGGATTGGGGTATCCAGATGCAACAATATTATCTGAATTCGGGTGCCAAGGAGGAGCAACTTCAAACGGTTGAGCATTTATTTGCGATACAGCATTATATGCATTATCGGGTATAAATGAAATAGCAAAAGACATCTATTACAGGTCTACAATTATTAATGTTTGTGCATCTCCCAGATTTCCGAAGAACGAGGAACCGATAAGTTGAACTGATGATACAAGAGGCACATTAGATAATGTAGATATATAGCCTGATGTTCCTAATCCAGTGATTGTAGATCCAAGAACAGTATTCAAATAATTTGTAGATACAAGATTATTGAGTGAACTGAGATAGCCATATGTTCCTAAGCCAGCAAGAGTACTAAAAAGCTGCGAACTTGATATGAAGCTTGACGGAATTGAGGAAAGATATCCCAGTGTTCCAAGACCTTGTAAGGAACTGGTGAGCTGTGGTGTAGAAATTATACTTGATAGTGCTAAGGAGGATAAATAACCGAGAGAGCCAAGTCCTTGTAACGAACTGTAGAAAGAGGCTGATGAAATAAAGGTGGATGGCACAGTTGAGAGATAGCCTAGAGTACCCAAGCCGACTAATGAACTTGTGAGTTGTGGTGTTGAGATTATGCTTGACAAATTCGTTACAGCAGAGGATAAATAACCCATAGATCCCAGACCAACCAAGGAACTGGTTAGCTGTGGGCTTGATAGGAAATTTGACGGTATATTTAAATTACTTAACAGATATCCATCACCCACAAAACGACTGCTACTAATGGTTGTGCCATAAATGATTCCTGAATCGATTTCTAAGGTACTTACAACAACAGCTCTGATCGCTCCAAAATCAGCCCAACCAGTTCCATCACCAAATGTAAGAATATCGACTCTCAATGAAGAAATGTATCCTTGGACTGAATAAATATTTGATGCATTCAATGACGATACAGCTGCACTTAAAATCTTGAAATGATCTGCCATGGACGAAACCGTTGATACAAGTGAAGGTGTTGAAAGATATCCAAAGGTTCCTAGTCCAATTATAGTACTTGTAATAAAAGGAGTTGAAATATAGCCAAGTGTGCCTAGCCCTTGCAGTGTCGATTGAAACTGTCCTGATGATACAAATGTAGACGGTACTGAGGACAAGTAACCTAAGGTACCTAGCCCTTGCAGTGACGACTGAAGTTGCGCGGTAGATATGAAGGTTGACGGTACTGAGGACAAGTAACCTAAGGTACCTAGCCCTTGCAGTGACGACTGAAGTTGCGCAGTAGATATGAAGGTTGACGCTACTGAGGACAAGTAACCTAAGGTACCTAGCCCTTGCAGTGACGACTGAAGTTGCGCAGTAGATATGAAGGTTGACGGTACTGAAGAGAGATAACCTATTGATCCTAGACCAATTAAGGAACTAGTTAATTGTGGTGTTGAGATAATGCTTGACAACGAAAGTGAGGACAAATATCCCATCGTTCCCAAACCGACTAAGGAACTTGTGAAAATTGTATTTGTCGCTGTGATTGTTGTGGAGACATATTGAGCTGAACCAAGACCTGTTACAGTTGACGCGAGTTCCTGAGGATCAATGAAACTGGTAATATAATTGGCTAAACCTTGAGATGTAGATAAGAGTCCTATTGAACTTACAAAAGAAACAGTTCCAAGACCTGTAATTGTTGATGCCAATTCAAATGGATCAATGAAACTATTTATATAGGTCGTTAAACCCTGAGTTGTACTTGTAAGCTGTGAGCTTGAAATGTAGCCCAATGAACCGAGAGCTTGTATAGATGACAAGAGTGTTGCAGATGATATAAAGCTTGAAGGAACTGAAGAAAGATATCCTAGAGTACCCAAGCCAACCAGCGAACTTGTGAGCTGAGGTGTCGAGATGATGCTTGATAATGTAAGTGATGACAAGTAGCCCATGGACCCCAAGCCAACCAGCGAACTCGTCAGTTGTGGTGTCGAGATGATGCTTGATAATGCCAGTGATGACAAGTAGCCCATGGATCCTAAGCCAACCAGCGAACTCGTCAGTTGTGGTGTTGAGATAAGGCTTGATAGTGTTAGGGAAGACAAGTAGCCCATGGATCCCAAGCCAACCAGCGAACTTGTGAGCTGTGGTGTTGAGATGATGCTTGATAGTGTTAGAGAAGACAAGTATCCCATGGATCCCAAGCCAACCAGCGAACTCGTCAGTTGTGGTGTTGAGATGATGCTTGATAGTGTTAGGGAAGACAAGTACCCCATGGATCCCAATCCAACTAAGGAACTCGTCAGCTGTGGTGTTGAGATAAGGCTTGATAATGCCAGTGATGACAAGTAGCCCATGGATCCCAAGCCAACCAGCGAACTCGTCAGCTGTGGCGTTGAGATAATGCTTGATAAATTATTGATTGCTGATGATAAATACCCTAAAGATCCAAGCCCTTGTAGTGTTGATTGTAAAAGAGATCTACTGAAAACAGGCTCATTATTTATAGATGAAACAGATAAAATAAGAGTACTCAACGAGGTTGCGCGCAAATCTGGAAAATTTATATATCCATTTCCAGAACCAAATGATAAACTGCTTACAGTTAATGAACTAATAAAACCAGTTTGCGTCTTAAATGAAATTGCAAGTGAGGTAGAAAAAGATGATAAATTATTTCCTATTGAACTTAGGGACGAAACATATCCTATTGAACCAAGTCCTTGTAATGAACTTATGAGCTGTGGCGTTGATATAATACTTGATAGGGACAAGGAAGATAGGTATCCTAAAGAACCCAGTCCCTGTAAGCTCGAGAACAAAGAGGCTGAGGAGATGAAGGTTGATGGTACAGAAGATAGGTATCCTAGAGAACCCAGTCCCTGTAAGCTCGAGAACAAAGAGGCTGAGGAGATAAAGCTAGATGGTACTGAAGATAGGTATCCCAAAGAACCCAGTCCCTGTAAGCTCGAGAATAAAGAGGCTGAGGAGATAAAGCTAGATGGTACTGAAGATAGGTATCCCAAAGAACCCAGTCCCTGTAAGCTCGAGAACAAAGAGGCTGAGGAGATGAAGGTTGATGGTATTGAAGATAGGTATCCCAAAGAACCGAGTCCTTGTAAGCTCGAGAACAAAGAAGCGGAGGAGATAAAGCTAGATGGTACTGAAGATAGGTATCCTAGAGAACC
>Ga0136641_1000043_pt1 | contig 46529 bp, 44 predicted proteins | sample EliLak1302023Y_FD_115312 | JGI IMG/M metagenome (GOLD analysis project Ga0136641, IMG submission 115312) | Freshwater microbial communities from Elizabeth Lake, Yosemite National Park, California, USA - 13020-23Y | ecosystem: Environmental > Aquatic > Freshwater > Lake ...
AGCCGTGTTGGACTGGGTTCCGGACAGTGAACCGGGGGAACCCGTGGGAGGGGAGTTGTGAGTCAACTCGAGCAATTCATGACGGGCCAGGACTTGCCGCCATCTCGCCACACGACTCCGGCCCTGCGACTTGTCCTTGCCGTAGTCGTCGTTCTTGTCCTCGTAGCCGGACTCTTGCTGGGATTCTTCGCGCTTCGAGGCTCGAGTGGAATCGACGACTATGAGGGCTCGGGAACTGGCACGGTGTCTGTGGTGATCACGTCCGGAAGCACCCTCACACAGATGGGATCGGTTCTCGCACAGGCGGATGTCGTCAAGTCTGCATCGGCATTCGTGGCGGCTGCCGAGACAAACCCCAAGGCGACGTCCATCAGTCCAGGCAGGTACACCCTGCGCAGCCAGATGAGTGGGGTCAGTGCCGTTGCTCTGATGCTGGACCCGCAATCCCATGCGGGGAGTCGACTCGTGCTGCCCGAAGGCCTTCGTCTGACCCAGACGGTGCAGGCGGCTGCCGAGGCCTCTGGCATCCCGGCGAAGGACTTTGACGCGGCACTGGCGGCTCCTGATGCACTCGGGTTGCCAGACTGGTCGAAGAACCGTGCCGAGGGTTTCCTTTTTCCTGCGACGTACAACCTGACCGGCGAAGAGACTGCGACCTCACTATTGGCGACGTTCGTCAAGCGCTTCAACCAATCCAGCGCGAGCATGAATCTTGAAGCAGGAGCTGCCAAGATCGGCCGAACTCCCTATCAAGTGCTCAAGGTTGCCTCACTCGTGCAAGCGGAAGGCACGCCTGCGGACTTTGCCAAGGTCGCTCGTGTCATCTACAACCGTCTCGACAAGGGGATGCCGCTTCAGTTGGACTCCACTGTGTCGTACGCCTTGGGCAAGGTGGATATCCAGCTCAACGCCAATGAGCTCAAAACGGACTCGGCGTACAACACCTACGTCAATACCGGGCTACCGCCGACACCAATCAATAGTCCAGGTGAGGAGGCGCTTCAGGCGGCCCTCAACCCGGAAGCAGGGGACTGGCTGTACTTCGTGACTATTGACCCCATCACGCGCGACACGCGTTTCACCAGCAGCTACGAGAAGTTCTTGAAGCTCAAGGCCAAGTTCCAAGCGGCAATGGAAGCTCAGAAGGGCAAGGCCTCAGCATCGCCCAGCACGCCATGAAACTCTCCAGCGGGGCTCATCGTCGCGCCGCGGTGCTCGGCTCGCCGATCGCACACTCGCTGTCTCCCGCTTTGCATCTGGCCGCCTATGCGGCACTTGGGCTGGACTGGTCATACGACGCGATCGAGGTTGACGAGGCCTCGCTGCCGGACTTCCTGACGAGCTTGGATAACACCTGGGCGGGCCTGTCGCTCACTCGCCCGCTCAAGGAGGTGGTGATTCCTCTGCTGTCCGCTGTGGATCTGGTGGCACAGCGGGTAGGCGCGGTCAACACGGTGGTGCCGGAGCCCCATGGGTTGCGGGGTTACAACACCGACGTTCTGGGGATCGTGGATTCACTACGAGAGCTTCAGGTCCATGCGCCTGCCACGGCGACGGTGCTCGGGGCAGGTGCCACAGCCCGCAGCGCCATCGCAGCTCTGGCGGAGCTCGGTGCAAGCGACATCAGCATCTGCTCCCGGCGACGCGAGCCTGCTGAGAGTTGCGTGGCCCTGGCCGCTGAATGGAATATTCCGGCGCGCTGGGCCACCTTCGAGCCAACCATGGAGCTCATCGCTGCGGAGGTGGTGATCAGCACCCTGCCAGGAGATGTCGCGGCCCCGTGGGCGCAGGCGGTCGCCCACGCGGAAGGTGCCCTGCTGGACGCCTCCTACCACCCATGGCCCACGCCTCTGGCAGCCGCGTGGCCCAGCTCGCGCGTGGCCAGTGGCCGCGACATGCTGCTCTGGCAGGCCGTCGAGCAGGTTCGCTTGATGACCGGGATGCAGCCGCCGGTTGCGGCGATGTCCGCGGCTGTGCCGGCCTGACGTCCACGCGTACCGGCACCGGATGCAGGTGTGACGGCTGAGGTCTGGAAGGATGCGCTCGTGCGCTGGCTGACTGCAGGAGAGTCCCATGGGCCGGCCCTTGTAACAATCGCCGAGGGAATGCCGGCGGGCATCCCGATTGCGTCCCAGGACGTGGCACACGACCTCACGCGTCGAAGGCTGGGCGCAGGTCGCGGCGCGCGTATGAAATTCGAGCAGGACCAGGTGCGGTTTCTCGGCGGCGTTCGCCACGGGCTCACCTTGGGTGGACCCGTCGCCATTGAAGTGGGTAACACCGAGTGGCCAAAGTGGGAGCAGGTCATGTCACCTGATCCGGTCGACCCGTCAGTTCTCGCCGATCTCGCGCGCAACGCACCTCTGACCCGACCGCGACCCGGGCACGCGGACCTTGTGGGAATGCAGAAATACGGCTTCGACGACGCCCGTCCTGTTCTCGAACGCGCCAGTGCCCGTGAGACAGCCGCCCGAGTTGCCATCGCGTCCGTGGCACGCGCCTTCCTTCGCGCGGTGGCAGGAATCGAGGTATTGAGTCATGTCGTCCGCATTGGGTCTGCCGCAGTGTCTAGCGGAACCGCTTTGCCGGCGCCGTCGGACCTAGACGCGGTCGACGAGAGTCCAGTGAGGTGCTTTGACCCTGCAACCGCCGCGGAGATGGAAGCGGAGATCGCTGCGGCACTGAAGGATGGCGACACGCTCGGAGGCGTTGTTGAGGTGCTGGCCTATGGATTGCCACCGGGACTGGGAAGCCATGTGCATTGGGATCGGCGCCTAGACGCCAAGCTTGCGGCGGCGCTCATGGGCATTCAGGCCATCAAGGGTGTGGAAGTGGGCGACGGCTTCCTGCTGGCTGCTGTGCGTGGATCGCAAGCTCAGGACGAGATCGTCAATGACGACGGAGCCCTCAGACGGACGTCCGGGCATTCGGGTGGAACCGAAGGTGGCATGTCCACGGGAGAAGTGCTGCGTGTGCGTGCGGCGATGAAGCCCATTTCCACCGTCCCGCGCGCACTTCGCACCGTGGATGTCGCTACTGGCGAGGCAGCGCCGGCCATCAACCAGCGGTCTGATGTGTGCGCTGTGCCCGCCGTCGGAGTCGTCGCTGAGGCGATGGTGCTCATGGTGCTGTGCGACGCAGTGCTGGAGAAGTTCGGTGGCGACAGCGTTGACGAGACTCGCCGCAATATCCGGAATTACGTGGACGCACTGGCGATCCGCTGATGGCCCCGGTTGTCGTTCTTGTAGGGCCACCGGGAGCCGGCAAGTCCACCGTCGCGCGGGCACTGGGACAGCGGCTTGCATGCGATGTGATCGACACTGACACGCGTATCGAGGCGTCCGCAGGCATGAGCATCGCTGACCTCTTCGTGACGGAGGGGGAGCCGGCTTTCCGGGCCCGCGAGGTGACCGAGGTGGCTCGGGCACTCGACGACGGCGCAGGTGTCGTGGCTTTGGGTGGCGGTTCAATTCTGGATGCGTCAACGCGCGATCGTCTGCATGCCCATGTCGTGGTCTGGCTTCAGGTGGACCTTGCGGATGCGGCGGCACGCGTAGGACTAAACACCGCGCGTCCGCTGCTGCTGGGAAATGTGCGGCAGACCTTAGGCCGATTGATGGAGGAGCGCTCGCCCTTGTACGCGGAGGTGGCCACCTTGACCGTGGTCACCACACAGCGATCACCCGAGGACATCGCGAGCGAGATCGAACTCGCTCTCAAGGCGGGCTCATGATCGTCGCGAGAATCGGAGTGCGCGCCGAGCGCGGCTATGACGTCGTGTTGGGCCGCGACCTAACGGGCGAGTTGCCCGCGATGCTCCAGGGCGCAAGTCGCGCGGCGGTGCTGTACCCGGCGGCGCTCGAAGAACGCGCATCTCAGGTGGTGGAGCGTGTCTCTGCTGCAGGGTTGAGGGCACTCACCATTGTGCTCCCTGATGCGGAGGCGGCTAAGACGGCTTCCGTCATGGAGATGTGCTGGAGCGCTCTCGGCGAGTCGGGGTTCACGCGCAATGACGTCATCATCGGACTTGGCGGCGGAGCCACGACAGACGTGGCCGGATTCGTCGCGGCAACATGGCTCCGCGGCATTCGCGTGATCCAGATGCCGACCACCCTGCTGGGCATGGTTGATGCCGCGGTCGGGGGCAAGACCGGGATCAACACCGCTGCGGGAAAGAACCTCGTGGGCGCCTTCTGGAGCCCGTCGGGGGTTCTGTGCGACGTCGACGCCCTGCAGACCCTCCCGAAAGCGGACCTGGTTGCGGGCATGGCGGAGATCGTCAAGATCGGTTTCGTGCGTGATGAGAGAATTCTTGATGACATAGAGCGAGACCCGATCCAGGCGCTCGATCCCTCGGGTGCACTCCTCGTTGACCTCGCGCGCCGCGCCATTGAGGTGAAGGCCGAGGTGGTGTCAGCAGACTTCAGGGAGTCCGCGGCCATTGGTCGGGAGGTGCTGAATTACGGGCACACGTTCGGACACGCCATTGAGCGCACGGAGCACTACTCGTGGCGGCACGGGGAGGCTGTAGCAGTGGGATTGGTCTACGTCGCCGAGTTGGCGCATCTTGCGGGCCGGTTAGGCCAGGAGGATGTTGCGCGTCACCGACGTGTCCTTAGCCTGCTGGGCCTACCCACGTCGTACACGCCAGGCCGGTGGCGTGAGTTGCACTCGGCCATGGCCGTGGACAAGAAGGCTCGCGGTTCGGTGCTGCGCTTCATCGTCCTCCAAGGCATCGGGAATCCGGTGGCCCTCGATGGTCCCGAAACTGCGCTGCTTGAGGCCGCGTATGAGGCGATCACCGAGTAAAGGGCCGCGTAGAGTCCGCATCCATGAAGCACGTCTACGTCCTCAACGGCCCTAACCTCAACCGGCTCGGCACCCGCGAACCAGACATCTACGGGACCTTGACGATGGATCAGATTGCCGATGCCTGCGTTGCACTGGCGAGTGAACTGGGCCTGTCGTGCACCGTTCTGCAGACCAACGACGAGGCGGAGTTGATCGGGTGGCTGCATCGAGCACAGGATGAAGGCGCCGCTGTAGTGATCAACCCGGCCGCCTTCACCCATTACTCCTATGCTTTGCGAGACGCTTGCGCGATCGTCACAGGGCCGATCATCGAGGTGCATCTGTCCAATCCCGCGTCGCGCGAAGAGTTCCGGCACACCTCTGTTGTAGCTGGCGTGGTGACGGGCTCCATCACCGGACTCGGCCTTGAGTCGTATCTGCTCGGTGTGAGAGCCATCGCTGCCAGACTCGCCGGATGAATCCCTACTCCCACAGGCGTGCACGCCTGCGCAATTCGCTCGAGACCAGCCGGGTCCTCGTCATCACCTCGCTTGCGAACGTGCGCTATCTCACGGGGTTCTCCGGAAGTAACGCGGTGTTGGTGATCGGTCGCGACGTTGAATTCATTGGAACAGACGGACGGTACGCGGATCAAGTGGCACACCAGGCGCCCGATCTCACAGCGGTAATCGATCGCGACACGCTCTCGGTCGTGTTGGCTCAGCTCCCCGGCGCACTGCTTGAAGTCGAGGGGTCCACCACGGCGGCGGATGTCGGCCTGTGTCGAAAGCATGACGCGACCGCGATCGTTCATGACTCGAGAATTGAGCCGCTCCGGATGATCAAGGACGAGCAGGAGCTTGCCCTGATCGCATCGGCATGTGAGATCACGGCGAAGGCTCTCACTGCGCTCGCGTCCGAACTTGTCGTCGGGATGTCGGAGATTTGGATCGCCCGGCGCCTGGAGCAGCTCTTCGGGGAGTTCGGGGCACAAGACCGAGCCTTCGAGACGATCGTCGGGACCGGAGCGCACTCGGCAATTCCGCATCATCGCCCGGATTCCACGGCGATTCGCCCCGGCGACCTGTTGGTGGTGGATTGTGGTGCACGTGTCGACGGGTACCACGCTGACATGACGCGCACGTTCCTCGTGGCGGCTGAGCCAGAGGCTTGGCAGTCCGAACTTCATGCTGCCGTGTGCGAGGCGCAAACTCTTGCGAGGGTTGCTGTGAGGCATGGTGCTTCGTCCGCAACCCTCGACTCGGTTGCGCGCTCGAGTCTGACGGCGGCGGGCTTGGGTGATGAGTTCACCCACGGGCTGGGTCATGGTGTGGGTCTGCAGATCCACGAGCCACCGTTCTTGGGTCCGCGCGCAACGAGTAGCATCGCGGCCGGAATGGCGATCACCGTCGAGCCCGGCGCATACCTGCCCGGTCGTGGCGGGGTTCGCATCGAAGACACCTTGGCCGTCACGGCTTCTGGTGCGCAGGTCCTCACCGAGGTGTCGCGCGCACTGGAGACCGTGGCTGTCTGACCCAGGAGATCCCGTGGCAACCACCAACGACCTCAAGAACGGCCTTGTCCTTAATCTCGATGGGGCGCTGTGGACCGTCGTGGAGTTTCAGCATGTGAAGCCGGGCAAGGGCGGCGCCTTCGTGCGTACCAAGCTCAAGAACGTCCTGACCGGCAAAGTGGTGGACAAGACGTTCAATGCCGGTATCAAGGTGGAGACGGCAAACGTGGACAGGCGCGAGATGCAGTACCTCTACCGCGACGGTGACGACTGGGTGTTCATGGACGTGGTGTCCTACGACCAAACACCGGTCCCTGACGTGGTGGTGGGGGATAGTTCCAAGTACCTCTTGGAGAACCAGAACGCCACCGTCGCCCTGCATGACGGTGTTGCTCTATACGTTGAGCTTCCCGCATCGGTTGAGTTGATGGTCACCTACACCGAGCCCGGTCTTCAGGGCGACCGGTCCACGGGCGGCACGAAGCCGGCAACCCTGGAAACGGGTGCGGAGATCCAGGTGCCGCTTTTCTTGGAGTCCGACACCAAGGTTCGTGTCGATACTCGTGACGGGTCGTACCTCGGCCGTGTGAACGACTGACCGGTGTCAGCCCGCAGCAAGGCCCGCAAACGAGCGCTGGACATTCTGTACGCCGCTGATCTTCGTGGCATTCCCGTCAGCGAGGCAATGGCTGCTGCTATAGACCTTCGTTCGATCCAGAACGAGGGTTCGCTCAATGAGTACACGGTCACGCTAGTGACGGGCGTGACGTCACATCAGGCTGACATAGATGACCTGCTGAGCAATTATTCGCTGGGGTGGAGTCTGGAACGCATGCCTCCCGTGGATCGCGGCATTCTCCGGATTGGCGTGTACGAGATCCTGTGGTGCGACGAGACCCCGGATGCGGTAGCGGTAGCGGAGGCGGTTGCGTTGGCGGTGGATCTGTCGACAGATGAGTCGGCATCATTCGTCAATGGACTGCTGGGACGTGTGCTGGAGATGAAGCCACGTCTGGGTGTCGCCCCCGAACAGGTCGAGCGTGCGCCTGAGACGATCCCCGAGACGATCCCCGAGACGATCCCCGAGAGCGGGCTTCAACCGCTGTAGTGGGTGCCCCGGGTGAGATTTGAACTCACACTGGACCGAGTTTGAGTCGGCTCCCTCTGCCGGTTGGGGTACCGGGGCGCGAGGAGAAGGGTAGCCGCGCTCACCTAGGCTGACGCACATGGCCAACCCCCGGACTGTTGTGGTCGCTGAGGACGAGGCGTTGATTCGCATGGATCTCATCGAGGTGTTGCGCGAGCAGGGATATACCGTTGTCGGCGAGGCCGCCGATGGCGTGATGGCGGTAGAGCTTGTCCGGGCTCTACGCCCGGACGTGGTGTTGCTCGACGTGGCCATGCCCCGGCGAGACGGACTGTCGGCAGCCGAGGAGATCGGCGGGGAGCAGCTTGCTGCTGTTGTCATGGTCACGGCGTTCAGTCAGCGAGAGACGGTCGAGCGAGCGGCAGCAGCTGGGGTGCATGGGTATCTGGTGAAGCCCTGGAGTCGTGCGGATGTTGCTCCGGCGATCGAGGTTGCCGTGGCTCGCTGGGAGCAGGTGGTCGGTCTGGAAACCTCCGTCAGGGTCCTGCAGGAGCGAGCCCGCGATCGTGAGGTGGTGGATCGGGCGAAGAGGGTTCTCCAAACCCGGGGGCTTTCGGAGCAGGAGTCCTTCGCGACCCTGCGGAAAGCGGCCATGGATGCTCGGATCACCCTCGCCGAGGCCGCAGCCGCGGTCTGCGAGACAGCAACCGAGCGCTAGACGAGTGCCGCCGTGAGGCTTTGGTAACAGGCTTATCACGATACGCGAACGATGTAGCTCGCTGTTACCCGCGCGTAACCCACCTTCGCCTAACGTTCTGTCCACGACGGCACCCGCCGTCTCATGTGAAGGAGAATGCATGAAGCGCACTACGGTCTTGAAGTCGGCCGCCGTGCTTGGTGCGGCCACGCTGGCCCTTGCTGCTTGCAGCAGCTCATCCAGCTCGCCGTCATCCAGCGCAGCCCCCGCTGACAGTTCTGCCGCGGCATCTGAGGCTCCCGCCTCGGCGCCCGCAGCAGGCGTTCCCCTGTATCTCGTTGACGGTAACACCGGCAATGCACTCGGCGAGAAGCTCCCGGCTGGCACCCTCAACGGCGTCAAGGGAACCATCCCCGGTGCCGAGCAGACGCAGGATTTCCGTGACGCGATGAAGGCTCTGGACCCCAAGTTGATCGACTACTCCTATGGTCCGGAGGCCTACGACGCGGTTATCGTCGCAGCGCTGGCAGCCGCCCAGGCGAAGTCGGATGCCGGTGTGGACATGGCCAAGCAGCTCGTGGCAATCACCAACGGCCCCGACAACTGCATGTCGTACAAGGAATGCCTCGACATGATCGCGGCAGGCAAGAAGATCCATTACAACGGCAAGTCGGGCCTCATTCAGTTCTGGGATGCCGGCGACCCCACGTCTGCAACCATCGGTGTGTACCAGTTCGGCCCGGACAACAAGCTCGTCGACACCGTCCAGTTCAACAAGGGCTCCATCACCCCCGAGGGTGAGGCCAATGCGATCGACGGCAAGCCGCAGAAGGGCGCCAACGACGGTGTCTTCACCGTAGGCACGCTCCTCCCGGTGACGGGTTCGCTCGCCTTCCTCGGCCCACCCGAGGTGGATGCGGTCAAGCTGGCCATCAATGACATCAAGGCTGCTGGCGGCGTTCCCGGATTCAAGAAGGTTGTCCTCGAAGAGGGCGATTCGGGCGACTCTTCCACCAATACGGCCACGCAGACGGTCAACCGCTTGCTGCCGAAGAACGTGGACGTGCTCATTGGTGCGGCTTCGTCGTCAGTGACGCTGAACGTGCTCGACCTGGTCACCAGCAACGGTGTGCTGATGATCTCGCCGGCCAACACGTCACCCGCGCTCACCACGGCCAAGGATCACGGCCTGTACTGGCGTACCGCGCCTTCGGATGTTCTCCAGGGACAGTTCGTGGGAACTCTGATCCTTCAGGATGGGCACTCCAAGGTGGCCATCATGTCGCTGCAGGATGCCTACGGCGACGGACTCAACGCCAACGTGACCAAGGCCATCACTGAAGGTGGCGGCCAGGTTGTCGCGAACGTCGTGTACGACCCCAAGGCAACTGACTTCTCGGCCGACGTGGCCAAGGTCAAGGCTGCGGGACCGGATGCCATCGTCCTCATCGGATTCGATGAGTCGGCGCAGGTCATCCAGGAGCTGGTCAAGCAGGGCATCGGCCCGAACGCTGCAGGCTGATCACAGCAGTACGCGGTGGGGGTCGTCCTTCGGGACGGCCCCCACTTCTTTGTGACCGCGTCGCTGATGCGTTGCGCACAACGTAGGTACGGTGTGTGCGTGGTCAGGCGATTTCGTCAAGTGGACGTGTTCACCCGCGAGGCACTATTCGGAAACCCGGTCGCGGTTGTGCATGACTGCGAAGAACTGACGACCGCGGACATGCTGGCGTTCACCGCTTGGACCAATCTGTCGGAGGCCACCTTCCTCCTGCCTCCCACTGACCCTCAGGCCGACTATGCAGTGCGCATTTTCTGCCCAGGCCGTGAACTGCCTTTCGCGGGACACCCCACACTCGGAACCTGTCACGCATGGCTCGAGGCGGGTGGTGTTCCGCGAGGAGCCCAGGTTGTGCAGGAGTGCGGTGCGGGGCTTGTTCGCATTGCTCGCGACGATGAGTCGGGTCGGTTGGCTTTCGCTGCGCCACCCTTGCGTCGGAGCGGACCGCTCGATGACGACTCGGTAGCCAGGCTCACGGCGGGACTTGGTCTTGCGCCTGCCGATGTGCGTGCTCACTCATGGTGTGACAACGGACCGGGCTGGCAGGCCCTGCTCCTTCGCGACGCCGAGACCGTGCTGTCGGTCACGCCTGATCCGGTGCTTCTGGCGGGTCTGGATGTGGGAATCGTGGGGCTCTACCCGTCCGGGTCGACCGCTGATGTGGAGGTGCGGGCCTTCTTTCCGGGCAATGGGGGGCTCGCGGAAGATCCGGTCACCGGCAGCCTCAACGCGGGCCTCGCCCAATGGCTCACGGGTAGCGGGCTTCTCCCTGCGGTCTACGTCGCCTCCCAGGGAACGGTGCTGGGGCGGCGAGGTCGAGTACACGTGTCCAGCGAGGCAGACACCATATGGATTGGCGGCGGGTGCGTCACCGTCGTGTCGGGGACGGTGGCGATCTAGCGGAGGACGAACGATCGCAGCGAATCCGCGAAGGAAAAGCGAAGGGTGGAGGCAACTACCCACGCGAAAGCTCGGCACCCCGCGGGCGGGAGGTGGATTCCATCCGCATAGGTCAGACGCTCGTGGTCATCTGACCATGTGTGCCAGTCGGCCACACGCACATAGGGGACTCGTGCGGCCACTGATGCGATGGCCGCATTCGTGCGGGCTTCGAAGCTGTACTTGCTGTGATCGGGCAGTTGAACGGTCACGAAGACGATCTGGTGACCAAGTCCGATTGAATGCACGATCCGATCTAGATCAGCGACCGTGGCACCGCCGTTCGTGCCGGTGTGGATAACGATGCGCCGCGGCAGTTTCGTGCGTCGCAGGCCCAGTTCCAAGGCGACTGCGCTTGGGCGGCGCGACCCCTCCGCGTCGACAACGTAGCCGAGCTTCTCCAGGCATCCCTTCGCCCCGAGCATGACCGAGTCACCGATGGCTAACACGCGCATGTCGACAGGGCGTATGGGCGCGATGGAGGTGGGAAGCGGCGTCGGCCTCAATGAGGGCGCCGTCAATGGTGGCTCTGGCGAATCGCTCGCCACCGCGGCTGTTGGGGTCGCACTAGGAGAGATCTCGGCGTCACGTGGCACCGCGGCATGTGCAGCATGCGTGGGAATGACGGTTGCGAAAGCGGCTATTAAAACCACCAGGTGAAGCGGTATGAGTCGGCGCATAAACCCGTCCGTCAGGCCTGGGCGAGGGTGCCCAGATACAGCTGAATGACCTTGGGGTCGGTGGCCAAGGCGCGCCCGGTGCCTGTGTACGCGTTGCGTCCCTGGTCAAGGACGTAGCCGCGATCGCAGATCTGCAGGCAGCGGCGGGCATTCTGTTCCACCATGATCACCGTCACACCTGTGGTGTTGATCTCGCGGACTCGCACGAAGACTTCATCCTGAAGTGCGGGCGATAGGCCCGCCGAAGGTTCGTCAAGCAGAAGTACAGACGGGTCCATCATGAGAGCTCGACCCATGGCAACCATCTGGCGTTCGCCGCCCGAGAGAGACCCTGCGCGTTGGGCTCGCCGCGTGCCGAGCGTGGGAAACAGGTCAGTGACGAAGGCGAAGCGCTGCTGGAAAAGTTTGGGTCGCTGGTAGCAGCCCATCTCAAGGTTCTCCTGGATAGTCAACGAGGGGAACACGTTGTTGGTCTGGGGCACGAAGCCGATACCCATAGAGACGAGCTGGTCGGCGCGAACGTTGGTGATGTCCTGACCGCCGAGAGTGACATGGCCGGCCCGCACCTTGACCAGTCCGAAGAGTGCTTTGAGCAGTGTTGACTTGCCGGCACCATTGGGCCCGATGATCCCGACCAGTTCGCCTGGCTTGGCGTAGAGATCGCAACCATTGAGGATGTTGACGCCGGGGATGTATCCCGCCATCAGGTGGTCGGCCACGACCAATGCGTCTTTGGCTCCGTCGACATGCGCATTGCGATCATGGATCTCTGAGCCGGTGAGAGCTGTTGCGTGCTCGGCCTGGCCTGCTTCGAGATCAAGGGCCGATTCACGTTCCTGTGGGCTGACAAATTGGCTCGCATCACCGGGCAGCATCTCACTCACGATGTTGCCTCCTCAGTGAACGAGACACCCGACGTTGTGAGGGCCTGGTCGTAGTGCCCGCCCAGGTACGCATCGATAACCGCTTCGTTGTGCATGACCGTGTCTGGTGGTCCCTCGGCGATGATCCGGCCTTGAGCCATGACGATGACCCAGTCCGCGATGTGCCGAACGGTGTCCATGTCATGCTCAACGAACAGGATCGACATGCCCTCCTCGCGAAGGTCGGTGATGTGCCCCAGCAGGGATTGGGTGAGCGCAGGATTGACGCCGGCCATGGGCTCATCGAGCATGAGCATGGAAGGGTCGCACATGAGGGCCCGGGCCATCTCGAGCAACTTGCGCTGACCACCCGAAAGAGATCCGGCGAAGTCGTTGCGCTTGGCGTCGAGGTTGAATCGAGCCAGAAGTTGGTCGGCCTGAGCCGTGATGGCTCTCTCCTGCGGCCGCCAGGTGAAGGGGAATATCGCCTTCGCCAAGTGCTCGCCCTGCTGGTGTGCGGCGCCCAGTCGCATGTTCTCGATGACTTTCATCTTCGACAGGGCCTTGGTGAGCTGGAACGTGCGGACCATTCCCGAGCGGGCAACCTTGTATGACGGCATTCCCGACAGGCTCGTGCCGTTGAAGGACCAGTGTCCCTCATCGGGCTGATCAAATCCGGTGAGAAGGTTGAAGAAGGTCGTCTTGCCGGCGCCATTGGGTCCGATCAGAGCGGTGATGGCACCGCGCTGGATCTCCACTCGCTCGACATCGACCGCGGTGAGACCACCAAACCTTCGGATGATTCCGTCGGCAACCACGATCGGATCAGGCTTACGGACGCCGGCCAGCCGCGGAACATCTGCGAGTATCTGACGGGAAGCGATGGCGCGAGGGCCAAGCTCAGGAGCGCTATCGGGCATCGAGGGCCAACTCCTTCCGATCGCCGAGGATTCCTTGCGGCCGGAAAATCATCAGGAGCATGAGTCCGGCACCGACGATGATGTATCGCACGACTGCCGCCTGAGAGCCCGACATCCAAGCCACGAGAGGGAAACCGGCATCAATTCCTGAGCGCAGCAGCACGTCTGTCCCTTGGATCAGAGCCCAGAACACGATCGTGCCCAGGAGCGGGCCCAGGACCCGTGCCGCGCCGCCGAGGATCAAGATGGCGTATGCGAAGAAGGTTGTGTCTGTGCCGAAGAAGTCCGGACCCACGTTCTGGTACCCCAGGGCGTAGATGAAGCCGCCCAGGCAGCCAAGGACGCCACCGATGATCAACGACTGCATCTTGACGAAGTACACGTTCTTGCCGAGGCTGCGCACCGCGTCCTCATCCTCACGGATGCCCTTGAGAATGCGTCCCCAGGGAGAGCGCACAAGCATCCACACCATGAGAAGTGACAGCACCACCAGGACCCAGCCCACGATGAGGACGAAGACTTTGTCCTGGTTCAGGCTGACGGGGCCGAGCGAGTACTGGCCGACGGTCACCGGATTCAGGGCGTAGAAACCTGCGCTGAAGTCGCGCAGCCCATCGGATCCACCGAAGATGTCCTTGAGGGCAACGGAGCGCACCAGAAGCCTGACGATTTCGGCGGCCGCGATGGTGACAATGGCCAGATAGTCCGCGCGCAGGCGCAGGGTGGGGATTCCGAGCAGCAGGGCGAGCACGACGGCGGCGAGCAGTCCCACACCGATGCCGACCCAGAAGGTGAACCCCATGTCGGTGACGAGGACGGCAAGCGAGTACGCGGCTACGGCGAGGAACGCGGACTGCCCGAAGTTGAGCAGACCGGTGTAGCCGAATTGCAGGTTGAGGCCGATAGCCATGAGTCCGAACACGATCGCTTCGATACCGAACGCCGATTGCAGCGTCACGGAGAAGATGTATCCCCAATCCATGGTCGCCCCCTAGCCCACTCGCTCGCGACGGCCCAGAAGGCCGTAGGGGCGAACAAGCAGGATGACGATCAAGACGAGCAGTGCGCCCACATTCTTCAGCTCGGGCGGGATGATGAGCGTCGTGAGCTGGAGGAACAGTCCCACGACGAGCGATCCCACGATGGCGCCCCAGATGGTGCCGAGGCCGCCAAGCGTCACCGCTGCGAAAATCAGCAGCAGTACTTGGAAGCCCATCAGGTAGGACACTTGCTGGGTGAAGCCGAGCAGGATTCCGGAGAGACCGGCCATGAGAGCGCCGACGACCCACACACTCTGGATAACTCCCTCGACCTTGATTCCGGCACTCGAGGCAAGGGCTGGGTTGTCAGCAACTGCGCGAGTTGCCTTGCCCATTCTGGTCTTCTGCACCGCAAGAACGACCAACGCCAACGCGATCACCGAGATCACCATGGCCACAAGATCTGTTGGCGTGAGAGAGACCGGGCCTAACGACAGCCCGGCCATACCTGCATATTCACCGTAGGCGCGTTTGTCGCCACCGAAGAAGAACAAGAAGACGTTTCGTAGCAGTAGGGCCAGACCGATCGACACGATCATCATGGCAAGCAGTCCGGTGCCGCGCTTGCGCAGGGGCCGCCACAGACCGGTGTTCTGAACCCACCCGAACGCAGCCGAAAGCCCCAAGCCGACAATCGCCGCCAGGACGAATGGCATGTGCAGGGGCACATTGGCGATCCACGTCATGAGAGCGCCGAACGTGAGGAGCTCGCCATGGGCGAAGTTGGTGAGACCGGTGGTGCCGTAGATGAGGGACAGCCCCACGGCTCCGAGAGCGATCAGCAAGCCGTACCGAACGCCTTCGACGGTCAGCTGGGCGACTTGAGTCCACGGGTTGGTGGTCTTCTGGGTGGATTCACCAAGAGGAAAGATCACAATGCGATTGACCGTGGGAGTCTGGACCGTCGTGTGAACTGTGCCTCGCGAAGGGTCGGTCAGGGCGATGCCTTGCGGCAATGAGGCGGTTTCGAGGGTGACGTCGTAGGCGCCTTCACCCGGCACGGAAACCACCCACACACCGTCAGGCCCACTTGTGGCCGTCCCGGTGAAACCAGATCCAGTGACCGTCACAAGGACGTTGGCTACGGGAACCTTCTGGGCGCCGACCTGATTGTTCAGTCGGCCACCGATCGAGAAGGCGGAGTCGGCAGCGGCGGAGGGCGGTGCGAGGAGCACGACCGCAAGGAAGCCCACCAGAAGGGCACCAGCGATGGAAGCGAACCTTCGCACGGTCCTCCTTGACCCGGGGGCGTGAACACTCGCCCGTGACTTAGCCCGCGAGCATAACCCCGAGAGGCGCCCGGGCGTGGAGTTCTGCCGGGGTCGACACCTGAACGAAACCTGCTACGCCGGTAGGGGTCGAATCAGGCAGGTGAGTCGAGACGTGCAGACAGCCCTGCCGTCATCGTCCGTGATGCGGACCTCTGTGGACGAGATGGTCCGTCCTGAGGACAGGATGGTGGACACAGCGTGCACGTGTCCCGTGGTCACCCCGCGATGGTGCGTGCACGACAGGTCCAAGCCCACGATGGAGAAGCCGATTCCCACCACGATCGCCGAGTGGATGGAGCCAACCGTCTCTGCCAGCACCGCGCTGGCGCCTCCGTGCAGCAGGCCGAATGGCTGGGTGTTTCCCTCCACGGGCATGGACGCGCACACGCGCTCGGGACCAGCCTCGGTTAGCACGATGCCCATGCGCTTGGCTAGCGCGCCGCTGTATGCCTGCAAGGAGTCAAGGTCCATGGATCGCAGGATAAGGCGCTTAGGATCGGCCCGTGCCCGATACGCGCTTGTTGCTGCTCGACGGGCATTCGATGGCGTACCGCGCGTTTTATGCGTTGCCCGTGGAGAACTTCAGCACGACGACCGGTCAGCCGACCAACGCGGTTTACGGCTTCACATCGATGCTGATCAATGTCCTGCGGGATGAGAAGCCCACTCATGTCGTCGTTGCATTCGATATCAGCAAGGCCACATTTCGGTTACAGGCGTTCCCTGAGTACAAGGCAACGCGCGCCAAGTCACCCCCGGAGTTCGCCCCGCAGATCGAGCTCATCCGCGAAGTACTCGACGCTCTTGACATCACCGTGGTGGGTGCGGAGGGCTACGAGGCCGACGATGTGATCGCCACACTCGTGCGTAAGTCTGATGGACTCGGCATGAGTGTTGACATCGTCACGGGGGACAGAGATTCATTCCAGTTGGTTGACGATCGAGTCACCGTTCTGTACCCGCGCAAAGGCGTGAGCGATCTGGCTCGGATGACTCCGGCTGCTGTTGTCGAGAAATATGACCTCACACCGCAGCAGTACCCGGACTTTGCTGCATTGCGTGGCGATCCCAGCGACAACCTCCCGGGGATCCCAGGTGTCGGCGAGAAGACGGCAGCCAAGTGGATTCGGGAGTTTGGATCCCTAGCCGGTCTCGTGGATCACGTGGATGAGATCGGCGGCAAGGTGGGCGATTCGCTGCGCGCTGGTCTTGCCCAGGTCCTCGTCAACAGCCAACTGACTCGGCTGGTCGACGATGTTCCACTGGACACCGACGTGTTGTCGTGCGAGCTGAAGCCATGGAACAACGTCAAGGTTGGGCAGCTCTTCGACACCCTGCAGTTCACGGCTCTTCGCGACAGGCTTGCGAAGGTTCGACCGTCGGGTATCCATGGTGGTGTCGACATGACCGAGACTCCGGTGGCCGAGACTCCGGAGGCTCTGCGTGATGCCCGATGGTCGGTGGTTGATGCGGCGAGGTTGTGGGAACGCAGAGGCCCGGTAGCCGTTGCCGTGGAAGGGTCGTGGGGTTCAGGAACGGGTGAGATCCGGCGGATTGCGGTGGTTGGCGCCGACGGTGCCGTCGCGGTCTGCCCCGCCTCTGCCAAGGTCCTCGACTGGCTTGCGAGCGCAGACCACATCAAGAACATGCATGACGCCAAGGGCCCCGCCGTGGCCCTGCTTACGACCGGGAGATCGCTGGCTGGTCTTCGCTACGACACAGCGCTCACGGCATATGTGGACTCACCCGGCGATCGAGGTTTTTCACTGAGCGATGTTGCGTTGCGTGTGCTGGGGCGCGAGCTGTCAGCCACGCAAGCCGATGGAATGTTGACGTTCGACGAGTCGGCGAATGACGGCGAATTGGCGTCAGCTGCGATTGCGATCCGCGACCTTGTGGAGAGCCTGGAACCCAGGCTCATTGCCAAAGGGCAGGCCGAACTCCTGGACGGTGTCGAGATCCCGCTCGTCCAGGTGCTGGCAGCCATGGAACACGCCGGCATCGCAGTTGACGTCGAGGGTCTCACGGCTCTTTCGGTGGAGTTCCTCGAGTCGATGCGAGATTCCGAAGAGCGAGCGCAGGCAATCGTCGGTAAGTCGTTTAATCTTGGTTCACCAAAGCAACTCCAGGAGATTCTCTTCATTGATCGTGGATTGCCCAAGACGAAGAAGATCAAGACGGGCTTTACGACCGATGCCGAGTCTTTGCAGCAACTTTTCGCCAGGACGGGTGATCCGTTGCTTGAGCAGATTCTTGCGTGGCGTGATCGAGCAAAGTTGCGCCAGACCGTCGACGGGCTGATCCCGCTCGTTGATTCCAGCGGCCGCATTCACACCACGTTCAACCAGATGGTTGCGGCCACCGGCCGACTGAGCAGCACCGAGCCAAACCTGCAGAACATTCCGGTGAGGACCGAGGCAGGCCGGCGCATCCGTGAATGTTTCGTCGTGGGCGCGGGGTATGAGTCCCTCATGACGGCGGACTACAGCCAGATCGAGATGCGGATCATGGCCCACCTGTCTGACGACGCTGGACTCATCGCTGCCTTTCACAGTGGCGAGGACTTGCACACCACAGTCGCGAGCACGGTATTCGGGGTGGCACGTGACGACGTTGATGCGGACATGAGAAGAAAGATCAAGGCAATGTCCTACGGGCTCGCCTACGGCCTGTCTCCCTATGGACTCTCCCAGCAACTGGACATCAGCCCCGATGAAGCGCGGCGCCTGATGGACGATTACTTCCTGCGCTTCGGCGGGGTGAGGGCCTACCTGGCCGACGTGGTGGAGCGAGCCCGGATGCAGGGCTATACCTCCACGATGCTGGGTCGTAGACGATTCCTCCCTGACCTCACCAGTGACAATCGGCAGCGTCGCGAGATGGCCGAACGAATGGCGCTGAATGCGCCGATCCAGGGCACGGCGGCCGACATCGTCAAAGTCTCCATGCTGGCGGTGGACGCCGACCTCCGGCGCCAAGGTCTGAAGAGTCGCCTCTTACTCCAGGTGCATGACGAGCTCGTCCTGGAGGTGGCTCCCGGAGAACGGGAGTCGCTGGAGGCACTCGTGCGCGACGCGATGGGCCGGGCAGCTGATCTTTCGGTGCCGCTGGATGTCTCGGTGGGCGTGGGCGCGTCCTGGCATGAGGCAGCGCACTAGCGATGTCCCCTGCTGGCGTCGAGCGCACGGAGACCGAGTTGAGCCAGACAGCAGGTCCTGGCCACGTGGTGATGTTCGTGCGACATGGTGAGAAGCCAGGCGAATCTGGGGCACCCCACGGGATCAACGCACAAGGGGAATCCGACAAGCACTCCCTGTCGGTTCGCGGATGGACGCGGGCGGGTGCGCTGGCCGCTCTGCTTGCCCATGCGCCATTGGGGTCCCACCCGCACATGGTCCGGCCCCAGCGCATTCTGGCGACAGCACCGACCCATGAGACCAAGAGTCGGCGCGAGATCGACACCGCCGTCCCAGTGGGGCAGCGCTTGGGAGTCTTGGTGGAGGAGGTTCACGGCGTAGGTGATGAGGACTCGGCCCGACGGTCGATTCTGGCCGATGGACGCCATACCTTCGTGGTGTGGCATCACGGCACTATGGCCGAGTTCGTGCGTGGCTTCCCCATCGGCAATGCCGAGGACGTGCCTGCTCGGTGGCCGCAGGATCGCTTTGACCTCATCTGGCTGCTCAGACGCGAGCCGGGTGCCGCCAACTACATCTTCAGCCATGTTGATCAACAACTCCTGGCCGGTGACCAGGGCATACAAGCGTAGCAGTTTGCACCATTTGATCGCATTTGGTGGTGGATGCCCGCTGCCGTAGCCTTGCGGGGCACCTCGCACTCGCGGGGAGCTCCATCTACCAAAGGTTCCCTACTACACATGTCCACTCCTACCTCCACCACCACCCAGGTCGCGATCAACGACATCGGTTCCCTCGAGGACTTCCTCGCGGCCATTGACACGACCATCAAGTACTTCAACGACGGTGACATCGTCGAAGGCATCATCGTCAAGGTCGACCGGGACGAGGTCCTCCTCGACATCGGTTACAAGACCGAGGGAGTGATCCCCTCCCGCGAACTCAGTATCAAGCACGATGTCGATCCCAGCCAGGTTGTCTCCGTGGGTGACCACGTTGAGGCACTTGTTCTCACCAAGGAGGACAAGGAAGGCCGGCTGATCCTGTCCAAGAAGCGTGCGCAGTACGAGCGCGCCTGGGGCACCATCGAGCGCATCAAGGAGCAGGACGGCGTTGTCGAAGGCCAGGTCATCGAGGTCGTCAAGGGCGGCCTCATCATTGACATCGGACTTCGCGGATTCCTTCCCGCGTCGCTTGTGGAAATGCGTCGTGTCCGCGATCTCCTGCCTTACGTGGGCAAGACCCTCGAGGCCAAGATCATCGAACTCGACAAGAACCGCAACAACGTCGTGCTGTCTCGCCGGGCGTGGCTTGAGCAGACCCAGAGCGCGGTGCGCCAGACCTTCCTGACGCAACTCCAGAAGGGCCAGATCCGCAACGGTGTCGTGTCGTCGATTGTCAACTTTGGTGCGTTCGTTGACCTCGGTGGTGTGGACGGTCTCGTGCACGTCTCTGAACTTTCCTGGAAGCACATCGATCATCCGTCAGAGGTTGTCGAAGTGGGCCAGGAGGTCACGGTCGAGGTCCTCGACGTCGACATGGATCGCGAGCGCGTGTCCCTGTCGCTGAAGTCGACACAGGAAGACCCCTGGCAGCACTTCGCGCGCACACATCAGATCGGCCAGGTTGTGCCCGGTAAGGTCACCAAGTTGGTGCCGTTCGGTGCATTCGTACGCGTGGAGGACGGCATCGAGGGTCTGGTGCATATCTCCGAGCTCGCCGAGCGCCACATCGAACTGCCCGAGCAGATCGTTCAGGTCAACGACGACATCTTCGTTCGTGTCATCGACATTGATCTGGAGCGCCGACGCATCTCGCTGTCCCTCAAGCAGGCCAATGATTCGGGCGACGTCGTCACGGGCGAGGAGTTCGACCCCTACCTGTACGGCATGGCGCCCGCGTTTAATGAGGCTGGCGACTACATCGGTCCGGACGGATTCGATCCGGAGACGGGAGAATGGAAGGCCGGTTCCGAAGGTCAGCGTGCGGAGTGGGAGAAGCAGTACGCCGACGCACATGCACGCTGGGAGGCCCATCGCAAGCAGGTCGACGAGGCACGTGTCGCCGACCAGGCTGCCGCGGTGGAGTCCGGCGAAGGTGTGTCGTCGTATTCCTCAGAGTCCGCGGAGACAGAAGGCTCCCTCGCCTCGGATGAGGCGTTGCAGGCGCTTCGCGACAAGCTCACCGGCGAGTAGCCGGGCCGTAGGCTGACGACATGCGTCGAGTCGGCCTCACGGGCGGTATTGGATCTGGCAAGTCGACAGTGGCGTCGTTGCTCAAGGAGCGCGGCGCCACTGTCATTGATGCTGATGCCATTGCGCGACAGGTCGTCGAACCGGGCAGTGAGACGCTGGCAGAGTTGGTAGCGGAGTTCGGCCACCGAATCCTTCGAGAGGACGGGTCGCTCAACCGTGGTGAGCTGGCGGCAGTCGCCTTTGCTGATCGCATCGCCACCGAGCGCCTCAACGAGATCATGCACCCGGCGATCAAGGCTGAGACGGCGCGACTTCTCGAGGCCGCTGGCGACGCCGCGATTGTGATTCACGACATGCCGTTGCTGCTGGAGACCGGACAGCAGGACCTCGTCGACATCGTGGTGGTCGTTGATGTCCCAGAGGACGTCCAACGCGAACGCGCTGTGGGTCAGCGGGGATTGAGCCTGGACGACGTTGAACGTCGCATGGCTGCGCAGGTCATGCGCTCTGAGCGCCTTGCGCGCGCGGACGTCGTCATCGACAACTCCGGGACCAGGGAGAACACGGCCCGGCAGGTGGACTCTTTGTGGGAGCGGCTGACGCAAGCCTCCTGAGTCTGGGCTCGGTGATGCACTCATGCGGCTGTCTCGTCTGTGACGTAGCGTGACGGTATGACCAGGCCCGTGACCGACCTGCAAAGGCGGGTGGCGCCGTTCAATGTCCAGGCTCCCTACGAGCCCGCCGGAGACCAACCTGCGGCAATCGAAGAGATCGCACGTCGAATCGACGCGGGGGACCAGGACATTGTTCTCCTGGGTGCCACAGGAACAGGCAAGAGCGCTACGACGGCGTGGCTGGTGGAGAAGCTCCAGCGGCCGGCACTGGTGATGGCGCCAAACAAGACTCTGGCAGCGCAGCTGGTGTCGGAATTCCGGGATCTCTTGCCCGACAATGCCGTCGAGTACTTCGTCTCGTACTACGACTATTACCAGCCCGAGGCCTACATCCCGCAGTCTGACACCTACATAGAGAAGGACTCCTCGATCAACGAGGAGGTCGAGCGGCTGCGGCACTCGGCGACCAACAGTCTCCTCACTCGCAGGGACGTACTGGTCGTGGCAACCGTGTCAGCGATCTACGGTCTGGGGACACCTCAGGAGTACGTGGATCGCATGGTGCGCCTGCGGGTGGGGGAGTCCATCGATCGCAATGTGCTGCTGCGTAAGTTCGTCGACATTCAATACACACGCAATGACATCGCCTTTGCGCGCGGAACGTTCCGCGTCCGTGGGGACACTGTAGAAGTGTTCCCGGTCTACGAGGAGCATCCGGTCCGGATCGAGATGTTCGGCGATGAGATTGAGCGGTTGATGACTCTCCACCCGGTGACCGGAGAGATCCTCACGGAGGACCAAGAGACCCATGTCTTTCCCGCGTCCCACTACGTGGCCGGTCCCGAACGCATGGAGCGTGCCATTGGCGCGATTGAGACGGAACTGGAACAGCGGTTGGCGGAATACGAGGGTCAGGGCCGGCTTCTGGAAGCTCAACGTCTGCGTATGCGCACCACGTATGACATCGAAATGATGCGCCAAGTGGGGACGTGCTCGGGCATCGAGAACTACTCCAGACACATTGACGGACGTGAGACGGGAAGCCCGCCCAACTGCCTCATCGACTACTTCCCTGAGGATTTCCTTCTCGTCATCGACGAGTCACACGTCACGGTTCCCCAGATTGGCGCCATGTACGAAGGCGATGCCAGTCGCAAACGAACCCTGGTTGACCACGGGTTCCGTCTCCCCAGCGCAATGGATAACAGGCCGCTTCGCTGGGATGAATTCGAGGAGCGAATCGGCCAGACCGTGTACCTCTCGGCGACGCCCGGCAACTATGAACTGGCTCGTGTCGGGGGCGATGTCGTCGAGCAGGTCATCCGGCCCACAGGTTTGATTGATCCAGAGATCGTCATCAAGGCGACCAGAGGCCAGATCGATGACCTCATGGCGGAGGTGAAACTTCGGGTGGAGCGCAATGAGCGCGCACTTGTCACGACTCTGACCAAGCGGATGGCCGAAGACTTGACCGACTATCTGCTCGAGCACGGCATCAAGGTGCAATACCTCCATTCTGAAGTGGACACCCTTCGCCGCGTCGAGATCCTGCGGGAGTTGAGGCTTGGCGTGGTGGATGTCGTGGTGGGGATCAACCTGCTCAGGGAGGGCCTGGACCTTCCCGAGGTGTCACTGGTCGCCATACTCGACGCCGACAAGGAGGGTTTTCTTCGGTCCGAGAAGTCCCTCATCCAGACGATTGGTCGTGCCGCTCGCAATGTGTCCGGCCAGGTCCACATGTATGCCGACACGATCACGCCGTCCATGCAGAAGGCGATCGACGAGACGAACCGGCGTCGAGCCAAGCAGGTTGCGCACAATCTGAAACACGGTATTGATCCTCAGCCGCTGCGGAAGAAGATTGCGGACTTCTCTGACCTCATTGCTCGCGAGGATGCCGATACTGAGCAGCTGCTGGTGGAGGCCTCATCGGCACATCGCAAGGCCAGAGGTTCTATGGCCGCACAGGAGCTGACGCAACTGATCGAGGATTTGACCGCGCAGATGCACACTGCGGCGGCAGAGCTGCATTTTGAACTGGCAGCCCGACTGCGTGATGAAGTCAGTGATCTGAAGAAGGAGCTGCGCGGCATGCGAGAGGCAGGAGCCTAGAGATGGACATCCCCGTGAGCGTGTGGATCGCCACGATTGTTGGCCTTGTCGTGCTTATGGCTTTGGACTTCGTCCTGGTCAGTCGCAAGCCACATGATGTGGGCTTTCGAGAGGCTGCCGCGTGGTCGGTGTTCTACATCGCGGTCGCAATCGCCTTCGGTGTCGCGCTGATCGTGTGGGAGAGCCCGGCCATCGGATCTCAGTTCTTCACCGCCTACATCGTGGAGAAGTCCCTGAGTGTCGACAACCTATTTGTCTTCCTCATCATTCTGACGCAATTCCGGACACCGTCGAATCTGCATCAGCGGGTGCTCTTGGTCGGGGTTATCCTTGCCCTCCTTCTACGGACCATTTTGATCGCGATCGGTGCGGTTGCACTCTCGTACTTCACTTTCACGTTCGTGATCTTCGGGGGTTTCCTCATCTGGACGGGCGTGCAGCTGTTCCGTCACCGCAACGACGACCCTGATCCCAGCGACGACAATGCGCTCGTGCGCCTGATCAGGCGTCGTGTGCCGTATACCGACGACTATCACGGCACGAGACTCACATTGCGCATCGATGGCAAGCGCGTCATGACTCCGCTGCTGTTGGTGATGGTGGCGATCGGATCGACGGATCTACTCTTCGCCCTCGACTCAATTCCGGCAACGTTCGGGGTAACGCAGGAAGCCTTCCTTGTGTTCTCCGCCAACGCATTCGCACTCCTGGGTCTGCGGGCGCTGTTCTTCCTCCTCAGGGGGTTGCTCGACAAGCTGGTCTACCTGTCAGCGGGCCTGGCGATCATCCTCATCTTCATTGGCATCAAGTTGGTTCTTGAGTTCGCCAGCACGCTCAACGACTCGATTCCGCACATCTCGGTGGCGGCAAGTTTAGGTTTCATCATCACCGTGCTGGTTGTCGTTGCGGTCGATTCATGGATCAAGGTGCGCCGAGATCCGCTGGCCAAGGCCCATGCGGGCACTGTGACCGAGCCACACGAGAGTGAGGATCTGACATGATCGACATGACCACGTCTCTGCGGCACTTGCGCTGGGCCGATGCGCTCCTGTTTCACACGTTGGGCCTCATGCCCGTGTCGGCCCTTGCCGTCCCGTGCGATTCCACAGGTCGCACCGTTGCCCAGCTCCTTCAACACATGGTCAACGGCGGTGAGTGGTTCCGGTTCTGCCTGACCGGAGCGATGTGGACCGATGTGGTTCTGCCGGAAGGTCCGGAGGATCTCGCAGCCATGGCAGCGCACCTGGACTCTATGAACGCACTTCTCATCGAGCAGGGACAGATGGATGACGAGGTTTTATCGTTGGAAGACGAATCCGGCCCGGTGACGATCATCCGTTCAGCCCTGCTGAGTCAGGCCTGCTATCACTCCACGGAGCATCGGACGCAGATCGCAAGCGCGTTGACGCTGGCAGGCGTGCTCGGTCTCAACCTAGACACATGTGACCTCTGGCATATGGGCTCCGCAATCGGCTGGTAGCCGCATCACCAGCCGCGCTCGAGCCAGGCGGCCAGATGCGGGCGCTCGGCCCCCATCGTCGTGTCATCGCCGTGGCCCGGGTACACCCACGTCTCATCGGGGAGTCGTTCGAACAGGCGTGTCATAACCCCGGTGTAGAGGCTGAGGAATTCCTCAGGAGTCCCGGTCTTGCCCACACCGCCAGGGAACAGGCAGTCACCGGTGAAGAGGTGTGGCATACCCTCCGGATCGTCGTAGAGCAGAGCGATGGACCCCGGCGTATGTCCGACGAGGTGGATGGCCTCGAGGCGGCAATCCCCGACAGCGATGATGTCGCCGTCGTGCACAAGGTCGTCGGTGGGTACCGGAATATCCGGGGCGTCATCGACGTGGGCGGCGGTACGGGCGCCGGTGGCCGCCACGATCTCGGCCAATGCCTGCCAGTGATCGCGGTGCCGATGGGTGGTGACCACCATTCCTAGGCCACCCTCGGCGACCAGGTCCAGAAGGCGGACGGGCTCGGCGGCCGCGTCGATGAGCAGCTGGGTTCCCGAGTTGCGACAGCGCAGCAGGTAGGCATTGTTGTCGTAGGGTCCGACGGCCAGTTTGCTCACGATGAGCCGGGGGAGTTCATGCACGTCGGCCGGCCCACCGACCTGTACTCGTCCGTTATACATTCGGGCTCCTGTCGTCCGCCCGGACACTACCGTCGCTGTGAGGAGTTGTGGTGAGCGAGCGCCTGGTCGTGCGCGGTGCCCGCGAGCACAATCTCAAGAACGTCTCCCTTGACCTGCCGCGCGACGCTCTCATCGTTTTTACCGGTCTCAGTGGCTCAGGAAAGTCCAGTCTGGCCTTTGACACCATTTTCGCTGAAGGGCAGCGCCGATACGTCGAGAGCCTGTCCTCCTATGCCCGGCAATTCCTGGGACAGATGGATAAGCCCGACGTCGATGTGATCGAAGGCCTGTCACCGGCTGTCTCCATCGATCAGAAGTCCACGTCGCGAAATCCACGATCGACCGTGGGCACCATCACTGAGGTCTACGACTACCTGCGGCTTCTCTACGCGCGCATCGGCGTACCGCATTGCCCCGAATGTGGTGATGTCATCGCGCGACAGTCACCACAGCAGATTGTGGATCAGGTGCTCGAGCTGGCTACTGGGACGCGATTCCAGGTGCTGGCTCCCGTGATCCGCGAACGCAAGGGCGAGTACGTCGATCTCTTCCGCCAGCTCCAGTCGCAGGGTTTCTCCCGGGTGCGTGTCGATGGCGTGATCTATGCCTTGGAAGAGGTGCCCACCCTCAAGAAGCAGGAGAAGCACACGATCGAGGTTGTGGTCGATCGACTGGCCGTCAAGGCGGATGCTCGCCAGCGCATGACTGATTCAGTGGAGACGGCCCTCCGTCTGGCCGGCGGCGTGGTCGTGCTGGACTTTGTTGACCTCGATGAGAAGGATGCCGACCGAGAGCGGATATTCAGCGAGCATCTGGCGTGTGCGCGAGATGGACTGTCTTTCGAGGAACTTGAACCTCGATCCTTTTCGTTCAACTCCCCCTTCGGTGCCTGCCCGGACTGCTCGGGATTGGGAACGCGCCGCGAGGTCGATGCCGAACTGGTGGTCCCCGACGACGAGTTGTCACTTGCCGAAGGTGCCCTTGCGCCGTGGTCGCGCGGTTCGGTATCAGACTACTTCGGTCGACTTCTTGAGGCCATGTGCGCGGAACTCGAGATCTCCATGGACACCCCGTGGAAGAGCCTACCCAAGAAGGCTCGCACGGCACTGCTCAACGGACATCCGACTGAGGTACACGTCAAATACCGCAATCGCTACGGTCGCACCCGTTCGTACTTCACTGAGTTCGAAGGCGTGATCCCCTTCGTTCAGAGGCGTCACACCGAGGCAGACACCGATACCACGCGTGAGCGTTTCGAAGGCTTCATGCGCGAGGTGCCATGCCATGCGTGCGGGGGAGCGCGCCTCAAGCCGTTGTCGTTGGCAGTCACCATCAGTGACCATTCCATTGCTGAGATCGCCGGTCTTCCTATCGGCGAAGCAGCGACTCTGCTGGCAAGCTTGAAGCTGAGTGAGCGCGATGCGACCATCGCCAGTCGGGTATTCAAGGAGGTCAATGAGCGACTTCAGTTCCTCATCGACGTAGGCCTGCACTACCTGTCCCTGGATCGACCCGCTGCGACTCTGGCCGGAGGTGAGGCGCAACGCATTCGCCTCGCCACCCAGATCGGTTCAGGGTTAGTCGGAGTCCTCTACGTTCTCGATGAGCCGAGTATCGGGCTGCATCAGCGCGACAACAGACGGTTGATCGACACGCTCATTCGGCTCCGCGATCTCGGAAACACCTTGATCGTCGTTGAGCACGATCAAGACACCATCGCTGTCGCCGACTGGGTGGTTGACATCGGGCCGGGCGCCGGTGAGCACGGTGGGCGCGTGGTGGTCAGCGGACCTGTGTCGGACCTCATGACGAGCACGGAGTCGATCACCGGCCAGTACCTAAGCGGCCGACGCAGCATCGACATACCGGCCTCGCGCCGTGCTCACGATGGACGGGTCATCACGGTGCACGAGGCTAGTGAGCACAACCTGCAGAGTGTGACCGTCGAGATTCCTCTCGGGGTCTTTGTTGCTGTCACAGGAGTCAGTGGGTCAGGCAAGTCGACGTTGATTAACGACGTGCTCTTCAACGTTCTTGCTCGCGACCTCAACGGTGCGCGGACGGTCCCCGGCAGACATCGACGAGTGACCGGCCTAGAGCATGTGGACAAAGTCGTGCACGTGGATCAAAGCCCCATCGGCCGCACACCCCGCAGCAATCCAGCCACGTACACCGGTGTCTTCGATTCCATCCGAAAGCTCTTCGCAGACACCGCGGAGGCCAAAGTGCGCGGCTATCAGCAAGGCCGATTCTCTTTCAACGTCAAGGGTGGTCGGTGCGAGGCGTGTTCTGGCGATGGGACGATCAAGATCGAGATGAACTTTCTCCCAGACGTGTATGTCCCGTGCGAGGTCTGTTACGGTGCGCGATACAACCGCGACACCCTCGAGGTGCACTTCAAGGGCAAGACCATCGCTGAGGTTCTGGATATGCCCATCGAGGAGGCGCTGGAATTCTTTGCGGCCGTTCCCGCGATAGCCCGACATCTTGCAACCCTGGTGGACGTCGGGCTCGGTTACGTGCGCATGGGACAGTCGGCACCCACCTTGAGCGGAGGAGAGGCTCAGCGCGTCAAATTGTCGGCCGAATTGCAGAAACGTTCCACGGGACGCACCATCTATGTGTTGGACGAGCCCACCACGGGGCTGCATTTCGAAGACATTCGCCGGTTGCTGGGCGTCCTCCAGACCCTCGTCGACAAGGGCAACACTGTTGTGGTGATTGAGCACAACCTCGACGTGATCAAGACGGCCGACTGGCTGATCGACATGGGACCCGAGGGCGGATCGGGCGGCGGCGCGGTGGTGGCCACCGGTACACCCGAAGATGTGGCACAGGTGACGGCCAGCCACACCGGGCACTTCCTCAAGGAGCTGCTTGCATCTAGGTCCATGGGTGTCGCACCGACCAAGCCGTCGGTCAAGCGAACCCGCGCGAAAGCTGCCAAGGCCACCTGAGGTGACGAACCCCGCCGACTATCGACCGGCACCGGGGGAGATCCCCGCGGAACCCGGTGTGTATCGCTTCCGAGACGACAGCGGACGGGTCATCTACGTTGGCAAGGCCTCGAGCCTCAGGGCCCGCCTGTCAAGCTACTTTGCCGATCTCGCGACCCTGCACCCGCGAACCCGCACGATGGTGACGACGGCCACGTCGGTCGATTGGGTGATGGTCGCCAATGAGGTTGAAGCGCTGGCTTTGGAGTACTCGTGGATCAAGGAGTACGACCCGCGGTTCAACGTCAAGTACCGCGATGACAAGTCCTACCCATACCTGGCTGTGACGATGAAGGACGAATTCCCGCGGGCACTGGTCGTGCGCGGGGCGAAACGACAGGGTGTGCGCTATTTCGGCCCCTATGCGCACGCGTGGGCCATTCGGGAGACGGTTGAACTGCTGACCAAGGCATTTCCCATTCGCACCTGCCGTGATGGAGTGTTCAAGCGTGCGGCTCAAGTAGGCAGGCCCTGTCTTCTTGGCTACATCGACCGCTGCAGTGCGCCGTGCGTGGGTGCCATCGACAAGGCGGCGTATGACCGCCTCGTAGACGACTTCTGCGCCTTCGTCAATGGGCAGTCCGACGGTTACGTTCGTGACCTCGAAGGGTTGATGAAGGACGCGTCCGAACGTTTGGACTACGAGGATGCGGCTCGACTACGGGATCGGATCTCGGCACTGACCAGAGTTCTAGAAAAGAACACCGTTGTTTTCGATGACAGCACCGATGCCGACGTGATCGCCACCGCCGAAGATGAATTGCAAATGGGTGTCCAGGTGTTTCACGTGCGCAAGGGGCGCATTCGTGGTGAGCGCGGTTTCGTCATTGAGAAGGCGGAGGATCTCACACCGGCCGGCTATCTCGAACGTGTTCTGCAGCGCCTGTACTCCGACGATGCATCTCCGGCGAAAGAAGTGCTTGTGCCGCTGCTTCCCGACGAGGTCGCAGCATGGACACAATGGCTGTCAAAGAGTCGCGGGGCCAAAGTTGACATCCGCATTCCGCAGCGTGGTGACAAGAGAACACTGATGCAGACCGCTGCTGCCAATGCAGCCCATGCCCTGGCGCTGCACACGTCACGCCGATCAAGTGATCTGACCACCCGGAGTGTTGCTCTCAATGAACTGCAGGAGTATCTCGGCTTGGCGGAGGTGCCGCTACGGATCGAATGCATCGATATCTCCACCCTGCAGGGCACCGACACCGTCGCCTCTCTCGTGGTTTTTGAGGACGGGCTGCCACGAAAGTCCGACTACCGCACTTTCGCAATTCGCACGCCGGGAGCCGATGACACCGCCGCGATGCATGAGGTAGTGACAAGGAGGTTCCGGGAACAACAGACACCCGTAGACGACTCGGAGATGGAACCAACCCGCCGTCGATTTGCCTATGCGCCGGCACTTCTTGTCGTCGACGGTGGCGCGCCCCAGGTGCGGGCCGCCCAGGATGCACTGATGGCTGCAGGCATGAATGACCTGCCCGTTGTAGGTCTGGCCAAACGGCTGGAGGAGGTGTGGCTACCCGACGAACTCGACCCGGCGATACTCCCGCGGACAAGTGAGGCTCTCTATCTCCTCCAGCGCATCCGAGACGAAGCGCACAGGACGGCAATTTCTTTTCATCGCAAGCGGCGGGGCAAGCGGGCCACGACATCGGCCCTCGATGCCGTGCCAGGTCTGGGCCCGGCCAGAGCAAAGGCCCTGCTGGCGCATTTTGGCTCTGTGCGCGCCATAGCGGGGGCCAGTGTCGATGACCTGTGCCGCGTCGAGGGCATCGGTCCGGCCCTTGCTGCCACCATTAACGCGGCGATCGGCAAAGATGGGACTGACAAAGGATCACCGATCTCAAACGAGCAGGGGGATACGTGACCGAAGATCTGCGGCACTCCTTGCAACTGGCACTTGTCACAGGGATGTCGGGGGCGGGACGGTCCACAGCCGCACGTGCGCTTGAAGACATGGGCTGGTTCGTCATCGACAACATTCCCGCAACCTTGCTCCCGGACGCGGTAGAGCTTGCCCGTCGAACGCCCGATGTCAATCGAGTGGCGGTGGTGCTGGATGCCCGGGGCGGGTCGTTCTTCGCCACGCTCACCTCAATCGTGCGGGACCTGCCTCGCGACGGCGTGGATATCCGCACGGTGTTTCTCGAGGCATCTGACGAGGCACTGGTCCGGCGGTTCGAAAGCTCGCGCAGACCGCATCCCTTGCAGCATGGACAGCGCATTCTGGATGGGTTGTCCGAAGAGCGTGCCCTTCTCAGCGGGCTGCGTTCCACCGCCGATCTCGTTATCGATACGACATCGGTCAACGTGCACGAGCTCCGACGCCGAATAGAGATGGAGTTCGCAGACGAATCACCGGTCGATCTCTCCTGCACTGTGATGTCCTTCGGGTTCAAGTATGGAATTCCTGTGGATGCGGATCTCGTGGCCGACGCTCGCTTTCTGCCCAACCCGTACTGGGACGAGAAGTTGCGTCCCATGAGCGGCCTGGATGCTCCGGTCTCGAGCGATGTTTTGGGCCGGCAGGGGGCGCGGGAGTTCGTCGAGGCCTACGCCCATCTGGTCGAAATTGTGCGAGACGGCTATCTACGCGAGGGAAAGCGCTACGTCACAGTTGCCATGGGGTGCACAGGAGGGCGACATCGCAGCGTGGCGTTGGCCGAAGAGTTGACACGTCGATTGCGGTCGGCAGGAATGCGCGTACACGTCTTTCATCGCGATCTTGGGCGCGAGTGAGTCGTCGCACATTGCCCGGGGGGCCAACGACATCGCGCGCGATGCCGGGGCGCGGGAGTAGCCGCAGGTCAGTGGTGGCGCTGGGTGGAGGTCATGGCCTGGCCGCGACACTGGCCGCGCTCAAGGCAGTGACCGATGACATCACCGCCATTGTCACGGTGGCGGACGATGGGGGGTCGAGCGGACGACTCCGGGCTGAATTTGGAACGCCGCCCCCCGGCGATCTGCGCATGGCCTTGGCCGCACTGTGCGGGGATGACACGTGGGGCCGCACCTGGGAGCGCGTGATTCAGCACCGTTTTGGCGGCGCCGGGGAGCTCGCCGGTCATTCGTTGGGCAACCTGCTCATCACGGCACTGTGGGAGCAGACGGGGGACGTCGTCGCCGGCCTGGACTGGGTCGGTGCCCTGCTGGTAGCTCAGGGTCGCGTTCTCCCGTGCACCACGGTGCCCTTGACGATCGAAGCGGATGTACTGGGTCACGACCCGACCAAGCCCGACGAGGTCAGCGTTGTGCGTGGGCAGGCGGAGGTCGCGGCAACGGCTGGCGCTGTGATGTCCCTCAAGGTCGACCCGCCAAACCCCCCGGCGTGTCCAGAGTCGATCGTCGCCTTGGCAGAAGCGGACGCCATCGTCCTCGGACCCGGTTCCTGGTACACCTCGGTCATCACGCACCTGGTAATCCCTGACATTGCCCGCGCCGTCATCGACAGTCCCGCACGGCGAATCGTGGTGCTCAACCTCAACCCCCAGGTGGGAGAGACGACGGGGTTCCAGCCGCACACGTATCTCGACGTGCTTCACGACTACCTGCCTTCGGTCGACGCCGTCATTGCCGATCGACGCCATGTCGAGGACGCCGAATCGTTGACGCGAAGCTGCGCGGCACTGGGGGCGGAGCTGGTGATCGCAGATGTCGCCACGACGGGCCGCCAGGCCCCTGGCGAGCACGACCCGCATAGGCTTGCCGAGGCGTTCGATACTGTGCTGGCCGACCCCCGAACGAACGAGGCAATCTGATGGCGATGACGGCAGCGCTCAAAGATGAATTGAGTCGTGTCGAGACCACCAAGGCTTGCTGCCGCAAGGCAGAGGTGTCCACCATCCTTCGATTCAGCAGTGGGCTTCACCTTGTCTCGGGAAAGATCGTCGTCGAAGCCGACCTCGACACCGGTGTCACTGCGCGTCGCCTGCGCAAGGACATCTTCGAGATTTATGGCCACGACAGCGATGTCACCGTCGTCCACCCTGGCGGAATCCGCAAAGGCACCCGATATTTGGTGCGAGTTGCTGAGGGCGGCGAGACACTGGCGAAGCAGACCGGCCTCGTGGATGCCAGTGGGCGTCCCGTCAAAGGCCTTCCGCCGGCGATTGTGTCTGGGGCACTCTGTGATTGTGAGGCTGCTTGGCGAGGTGCGATCCTGGCGCACGGGTCGCTCACCGAGCCCGGGAGGTCGTCATCCCTCGAGGTCACCTGCCCGGGTCCCGAGGCGGCTCTGGCGCTCGTGGGAGCGGCCCGCCGGATGGGCATTGCCGCGAAGTCCCGGGAGGTGCGGGGCGTGGATCGCGTGGTCATTCGCGATGGGGATGCGATCGGCGCCATGCTCACTCGACTGGGTGCGCATGAGTCCGTCATGGCGTGGGAAGAGCGGCGCATGCGTCGCGAGGTTCGAGCGACAGCCAATCGGCTCGCAAATTTCGACGATGCGAATCTGCGGCGATCGGCCCGAGCGGCTGTTGCTGCCGGTGCGCGCGTGCACCGGGCGATGGAGATTTTGGGGGACGAGGTCCCCGACCATCTCGTCGAGGCGGGCAAGCTCAGACTGGAACACCAGCAGGCAAGTTTGGAGGAGCTCGGTGCACTCGCCGACCCGCCGATGACCAAGGACGCCATTGCCGGGCGAATCAGACGGCTTCTGGCCCTCGCCGACAAACGTGCCTCGGACCTGGGCATCCCCAATACCGAAGCAGCGTTGGGGTCAGACCACCTGCTCCAGTAGGCGCATGCTGGCTGGCTAGGATCTGCCCGTCCCCCCTCGAGGCAGGAGTGCAGCATGGCAGTCAAGGTCGGTATCAACGGTTTTGGTCGTATCGGGCGCAATTTCTATCGCGCGCTTCTGGCAAGTGGGGCCAACGTCGAGATCGTGGGAATCAACGACCTGACCGACACCGTGACGCTCGCGCATCTCCTCAAGTACGACAGCATCCTGGGGCGCCTCAAGGGCACCGTAACGGCGACCGAAGGCGCCATCACCGTCAACGGCACGCTGATTCCGGTGTTCGCGGAACGCGATCCCGCCAACCTCCCCTGGGCCAAGGCCGGTGCCGACATCGTCATCGAATCGACCGGTTTTTTTACCAAGGCTGAGGACGCAGGCAAGCACATCGCGGCCGGGGCAAAGAAGGTGATCATCTCTGCGCCTGCGACGGGCGAGGACATCACGATCGTGATGGGTGTCAACGATCAGGACTACGATCCGGCCATTCATAACATCATCTCAAACGCGTCGTGCACCACGAACTGCCTCGCACCCATGGCCAAGGCGCTTGATGACGCATTCGGAATCGAACGCGGACTTATGACCACCATCCATGCGTACACAAACGATCAGAACATCCTCGATTTCCCGCACAAGGATCTGCGTCGGGCTCGCGCGGCGGCGCTGAACATGATCCCCACGAGCACAGGGGCCGCGAAGGCCATTGGGCTCGTCATGCCGAGCATGAAGGGCAAACTCGACGGTTACGCCATGCGTGTCCCCGTGCCCACCGGGTCAGCCACCGACCTCACGGTTGTCCTCAAGACGCCCGCCACCAAGGACGAGGTCAATGCTGCGGTGAAGGCTGCGGCCGACGGGAAGATCCTCGTGTACACCGAGGACGAAATCGTCTCCACCGACATCGTGACCGACCCAGCCTCATGCACCTTTGACGCCAAGATGACCAATGTCAACGGCCAACTAGTCAAGGTCCTCGGCTGGTACGACAACGAGTGGGGCTATAGCAACCGCCTTGTAGATCTCGTTGCGCTCGTCGGCTCCAAGTGACGATGCGCAGCCTGGATGACCTGCAGGTAGCAGGTCGCACCGTACTGGTGCGGGCTGATTTCAACGTTCCTCTGGCCGACGATGGCTCAGGGTCACGGATCATCACCGATGATGGACGGATTCGATCGGCGTTGCCCACCATCAACGATCTTCGAAGCGCGGGTGCGCGGGTCGTCCTGGTGTCTCACCTGGGCCGACCCAAGGGCGCACCAAGTCCGGAGGCAAGCCTTGCGCTCGTCGCGGAGCGGGTCTCGGAGCTGCTAGGAGCGCCGGTCGAGTTGGTGACAGACCTCAGCGATGCGCCGACAGTGGTCGGCGCGATGAGTCCCGGTGACGTGATTCTGCTTGAGAACATTCGTTTCGACGCTCGCGAGACGAGCAAGGATCCGGTGGAGCGTGCGGCGCTCGCAGCCGAACTCGCGGCTCTGGCGGACATCTACGTGGCCGACGGATTCGGGGTCGTCCATCGCGAGCAGGCTTCGGTCACCGACGTGGCACGGCTGCTGCCCAGCGCGGCTGGTCGGCTCGTGCACGCTGAGGCCGAGGTCTTCCAGCGCATCCTGAACGATCCGGCCCGACCTTTCGTGGTCGTCTTGGGTGGGTCGAAGGTGAGCGACAAGCTTGGGGTCATCGGAAACCTGCTCAGTCGCGTGGATCGCCTGCTCATCGGAGGCGGCATGGCGTTCACGTTTCTCGCAGCTCAGGGTTGGGGTGTCGGGTCATCGCTCCTTGAGGAAGATCAGGTCGACACCGTTCGCGGATTCCTGGCTCAGGCGGCAGAGCTGGGTGTCGAGATCGTGCTGCCGATCGACATCGTTGTGGCCGACGCGTTCAAGGCCGACGCCAATTCTCAGGTCGTGCCTGCCGAGTCCATTCCTGCGGAGTGGATGGGTCTGGACATTGGGCCGGCAACCCGCGCGCTCTTTTCGGCCAAGATCGCAGATGCGGGCACCATCGTCTGGAACGGTCCCATGGGAGTCTTTGAGATGGCTGCATTTGCCGGCGGTACGCGCGCAATCGCGGAGACGATGGCGGCGAGCAGCGCGTTCACGGTGATCGGCGGAGGTGACTCCGCGGCCGCGATACGACTTCTCGGGATCGATGAGGCCGCGTTCAGCCACGTGAGCACGGGCGGTGGCGCGAGCCTGGAGTTCCTGGAGGGCCGGGAACTGCCCGGTCTGGTAGCACTGGAGGAATCTGCGCGATGACCGACCGCATGCCGCTCATCGTGGGTAATTGGAAGATGAACCTCAACCATTTCGAGGCTATCGCGCTTGTGCAGAAGTTGGCCTTTGCGCTCAATGATGGTGATTTCGCCGTGGTCGATGTAGCGGTTCTGCCGCCATTTACCGACATCCGTTCCGTCCAGACCTTGGTTGAGGGCGACAAGTACGACATCGCCTACGGAGCTCAAGACCTGTCGCCCAGCGAATCCGGGGCATACACCGGAGACGTGTCTGGATCCATGCTCGCCAAGCTCGGCTGCTCCTACGTCACCGTGGGGCACAGCGAGCGTCGGCAGATCCATCAGGAATCTGATGACATCGTCAATGCCAAGGCGCGTACAGCCCTGCGCTACGAGATCACGCCCATCATCTGCGTGGGCGAAGGGCGTGAGGTTCGCGAGGCTCAGGGTCATGTGTCCCACGTGCTGGCCCAGCTGGAGGCCTGCCTGGAGGGGCTGTCTGCCGAGCAGGTCGCGAGCGCGGTCATCGCGTACGAACCGGTGTGGGCCATCGGGACAGGGATGGTGGCCACGCCGGACGATGCTCAGGAGGTCTGTGCAGCCATCCGGGCACGCATCGGGGACGCGTGGGGTGCAGGAACGGCGCGGGCGGTCCGAGTCCTCTATGGAGGGTCGGTCAAGGCCAACAACATTGCGGGGATCATGGCTCAACCGGATATCGACGGCGCCCTCGTGGGAGGGGCGAGTCTTGATCCCGATGAGTTCGTGGGAATTGTCCGGTTCCGGCTGCACCCCGCAGAGACCGGCGGCTAAGTGTTGGTACTCTCATGGCTTCCTACCGCGGAGACCCCATGATCACCATCTTGACGATCGCCATCGCAGTCGTGCTGGTTATTACCAGTGTGCTGCTCATCGTCCTGATCCTGCTGCACCGAGGCAAGGGCGGTGGGCTCTCGGACATGTTCGGCGGTGGGGTGAGCTCCTCAATCGGTGGGTCCTCCGTCGCGGAGAAGAATTTGGACCGCCTCACAGTCGGCCTCGCGTTGGTGTGGGCAGCCTGCATCGTGGCGGTGGGTCTCTTGGTCTCCGCAAGGCCGTAGCTACATTTCTTCACCAATCGAAAGGCAGGAATCGTGGCCGGTGGCAGTGCAATCCGTGGCAGCCGTGTTGGCGCAGGACCCATGGGAGAAGCAGAGCGTGGTGAGGCCGCTCCGCGCATGTGGGTGTCCTTCTGGTGCTCTCGCGGCCACGAGTCGCGCCCCAGTTTTGCCACCGATGCAGCGATTCCCGAGGAGTGGGATTGCCCTAGGTGCGGACTTCCGGCCGGACCAGATCGCGAAAACCCGCCGGCTCCGCCCAAGATCGAGCCCTACAAGACCCACCTTGCGTACGTGAAAGAGCGACGTTCTGACGTTGATGGGGCGGCCATCCTCGCCGAGGCGCTGGACAAGATTCGAGGCAAGTGACGCTCGTGCATTGACGGCTATGCGCTGGGTCGAGCGAAACCCTCGGGCAGTTGGCTGGCTGCCGCATGATCGAGAAGAAAGAGTGTTCGTTCGCGGCCGCGTGCAGCGGCCGCAGGAATCTGGGATTCGCCGGCTCCCGCCAACAATGCGAGTCGGACGGCTACCGCCTTCTCTTGCCCACTGGCCAGAATCCAAACCTCGCGAGCATGACGGATGACTGGCATCGTGACGGTGCCGCGCACGGGCGGGGGTTTGGGAGCCCCGATCACGGCGCACGCCAGTCGCGCATCGTGTAGGGCCGGCTGTTCTGGAAAGAGTGAGGCAACGTGCCCATCTGGCCCGATGCCCAGCAGCATGATGTCAAGCGATGGCTCGTCGCCACCCCACATGCGTAGCGCCTCCGCATACGTTGCAGCGGAATCCGCTACATCGATCGAGTCCTCCGGAGCCGGGAAGGGGTGCACGCGGCCGGGGTCCAGTGGCAGCTGATCCAGCAGCGCGGCGCGGGCACTCGTCTCGTTGCGATCAGGTGATCCTGTCTCGACATACCGCTCGTCTCCCCACCAGACATCCACATGCGACCAGTCGACGGAACCTCGCGCAGAGCTGTTCGCGATGGCTCGCAGGACGGCCGTGCCGATGCCACCTCCGGTGAGGCACACGCTCGCTGATTCACCGGTCTGCTGCCGTTCGACGAGCGTTGTGACGAGCCGACCGGCAGCGGCTTCTGCGAGTGACTCGGCATCGGCGTGACGCAGGACGTCAACGGGACCACTCATGGGCTAGATGCTCACACTCGCGATGACTTCCCCGTACACCTCGTCTGTGTCAAGGCGACGAAGGTCCTCTGCCAGCAGACTCGCGAGTTCACGTCGGGGCAGTGCCACCGAGGAGTCCGGGGCACCGGGGCGAGAAAGCATTGCTTTGTCACCCACGGGCCGGCTCAGGGTCAAGGCACCCTCGTGCGTCTCTAGGCGTACTTCGGTAATGCCGGGTCCGCTTGAGCTCACGAGGTCCACAGTCACATGTAGGCACTTGTTGAGCCATGTCGCCAGCAGCACCGCTGATGCATTGGAATCTTCGGCGAAAACTGACGCGGAGGTGACCTGTCCCAGCGGCTGATCGAGCGCACCCGCGAGGGCGGAACGCCAGGGCGTTAACCGGGTCCAGGCGAGGTCGGTGTCGCCGGGCCGGTAGCCAGCCTTGCGCCGTGCCAGTGCCGCTATGGGATCAGGTTCCGCAGCGAGATCGGTGATGCGCCGTTGTGCGTGTCGGCCGATGAGGTCGTCAGCGGGGACCGGCGGGGCATTGTGTGGCCAGAAGGCGACCACGGGGGTATCGGGTAACAGGAGCGGAACCGCCACGGAGTTGCCGAAGTTGGCGAGCTCGCCCCGCAGGCGCAGTACCGCCACCTCTCCGGGTCCATCCTCGCCTGCCACAGCAATTTCAGCATCGAGGCGGGTCTCCTTGCCGCTGCGCGGAATGAGAGTCAGGATGCGCATGGGGTGTTGGCGCGCCGCCGAAACCGCCGCGCTCGTGGCGTCGGACTGCGATTCCTCGTCGGCAAGTACCAGCATCGTCAGAACCATGCCTGTGGCGGGCGATCCGATTCGACGACGCTCCTCTGCAATCGCGGCCGCTACTGCACCGCCACTGGTGTCTTCCAATCGGATCATGGACGCCTCCAGACACGACCATCACGGGCGAGCATCTCGTACGAGGAATGCGGCCCCCATCCACCAGAGACATACTGATCGGGCTTGCCGTGCGTTGCCCAATACTCGAGCACCGGATCGAGGATGTCCCAAGCGAGGTCAACTTCGGCATTTTGAGGGAACAACGGCGGATCGCCCAGCAGGACGTCCAGGATGAGGCGCTCATAAGCCTCAGGACTGGCATCAACGAACGAGTCTCCGTAACCGAAGTCCATGGTCACGTCACGCACCTGAAAATCCGAGGTATTTGGCACCTTGGACCCGAAGCGAACCGTGATGCCTTCATCGGGCTGGATTCGAAAAACGAAGGCGTTATTACCAAGTTCCTGCACCGCGGTCTTGGCGAAGGGAAGATGCGGTGCGCGCTTGAACACCACGGCCACCTCCGTGACTCGCCGTCCAAGTCGCTTGCCCGTCCGCAGGTAGAACGGAACGCCGGCCCATCGTCGATTGTCAATGTCGACTCGCATGGCGGCAAAAGTCTCGGTGAGACTCTCAGGGTTGATGCCCTCCTCTTCGAGGTAACCCTTGACGGGAATACCGCCCTGGTAGCCGGCGGAGTACTGGCCTCGACTGGTGTGCTTGCCCAATTCGCGCGGCAGCTGTATGGCACGCAGGACCTTGACCTTCTCTGCCCGCACATCGTCGGCATTGAATGAGAGCGGCTCTTCCATGGTCGTAAGGGCGAGCAACTGCAAAAGGTGATTTTGGATGACGTCTCGGGCGGCCCCGATGCCGTCGTAGTAACTGGCACGGCCTCCGATACCGATGTCCTCGGCCATCGTGATCTGAACGTTGTCGACATAGTTGGAGTTCCAGAGCGGCTCGTACATCGAATTGGCAAATCGCACCGCAAGAATGTTCTGGACCGTCTCTTTGCCGAGGTAATGGTCAATTCGAAAGACTGACGTTGTTGCGAAAACCTCATTGACAATTCGATTGAGCTCCTGCGCACTGGCGAGATCATGACCGAAGGGCTTCTCGATTACGACACGTCGCCAAGAATCTGCACTGTCGTCGGCGAGACCGGCACCCTTGAGGTGCTGAAGGACGACGGGGAACAAGCCTGGGGGGATGGATAGATAGAAGGCATGGTTCCCACCCGTGCCTCGGTCGCGGTCAAGGTCGCGCACGGTCTCGGCCAAGCGGATATATGCATCGGCATCTCCCAGATCACCGGCGACGAACCGGATGCCCTCGGCCATCTGCTTCCACGTGTCTTCATTGAAAGGAGTGCGCGAGTGCTCCCGCACCGAGTCATGCACAATCTGCGCGAAATCCTGAGTCTCCCAGTCACGTCGGGCGAACCCGGTGAGGGCGAAACGGGGCGGCAGCAGTCCTCGGTTGTAGAGGTCATAGATAGCCGGCATCACCTTCTTGCGTGAGAGGTCCCCTGTGACTCCGAACAGCACCATGCCGCATGGACCGGCAACGTGGGGAAGCCGCTGGTCGAGTGGGTTGCGAAGCGGATTCGCGGGCGACGTCAGGTGACGTAGCGGACTCATGTCAGACCTCGATCCCCGCTGTCTTGGCGACATTGCGGCGAAGGTCCATCCAGGAGTCGATGAATTTGGTGACGCCCTCGGCCTCCAACTGGTCGCACACATGGGTCTGATCAATTCCGAGCTCGGCGAGGTCCTGCCACACCCGCGCGGACTGCTGTGCGGTTCCGGTCACCTCGTCTCCTCGACACTGGCCCTGCTTAGCGACGGCCATCAGTGTTCCCTCGGGCATGGTGTTGACACTTCCGGCGACGACGAGGTCGATGACATAGCGCGTGGCGTCGTAGGCCGGATCCTTGACGCCGGTGGAGGCCCAGAGCGGTCGCTGCGGATTCGCGCCACGCGACGCCAGCGTGGTCCAACGATCGGTTGCCAGTGTCTCGAGGTGTGCTTGCCATGCCAGTCGGGCATTGGCAATGGCTGCCTGGCCCATCATTGCCGTGGCGGCGGGCGTGGCGAGCGCCTTCAGTCGCGCGTCCACTTCTGTGTCGATGCGGCTGACGAAGAAGCTGGCTACGGAGTGAATGGTGGTCAGATCGTGCCCTGCGGCGAGGGCCTTCTCCAGTCCAGCCAGGTAGGCATCGACAACATCGCAGTACGCATCGACGCTGAAAATCAACGTCACGTTGACACTGATCCCCGCCCCGATGACCTCCGTGATGGCGGGAAGGCCAGCAGCGGTGGCGGGGATCTTGATCAGAACGTTGGCCCGATCGACCTGTGCGTGCAGCTCTTTCGCCTGAAGCACGGTGGCGGCTGTCTCATGGGCAAGACGTGGGTCGACCTCGATGGACACGCGGCCATCAACTCCGAGACTCTCCTGGTAGAGCGGCATGAAGATGTCACAGGCAGCCCGTACGTCGTCGGTAGTCAGTACCCGAATGATGGCATCGACGTCTTTGCCTTCGCTGGCAAGGGCGAGAAGCTGTGAGGAGTAGGCCTCGCCTCCGCCCGAGATGGCCTTGTCGAAGATCGATGGGTTGGTGGTAACCCCGCGGACACTCATGTCAGCGATGAGGGTCGCGAGGTTCCCCGAGGTAATGCGAGTGCGATCCAGATCGTCGAGCCATACGGAAACACCTGCGTCGGTAACGGCCTGAAGATTTGCGTTGGTCATCGAATCTCTCCCTGGGTGCTGTGCTCAGATGCGATTGCTGGCGAGGATGCTGTCCTTGGCGGCCAACACGATGGCCTCGACGGTGATGCCGAATTCACGAAAGAGCACCTTGGCGTCCGCGCTGGCGCCGAAGTGGTCCAAGCCAATGCACCGACCGGTATCACCCACGTACTTGTGCCATCCCAGAGTCGATCCTGCTTCGACAGAGACGCGTGCTTTGACGGCTGGGATGAGGACAGAGTCTCGGTACGCAAGGTCCTGCTGTTCGAACCATTCCAGGCAAGGAAGTGAGATCACCCGCGCAGCGATTCCCTCCTGAGCCAGCCTCTGGGCGGCATCGACGGCGAGCGAGACCTCCGACCCGGTGGCAAGGAGTTGGACCTGCGGAGCCTGCGCATCGGTGAGGACGTAGCCGCCCCGGGCCACGCCATCCCGCACGGTGGACAGTGCAACGTCGAGAGTGGGCAGATTCTGACGAGAGAGGATCAAGCCGACAGGTTCACGGCGCTTCAAGGTCTCGAGCCATGCGGCCGCGGTCTCATTTGCATCGGCGGGTCTCACAATGCTGAGGCCGGGGATCATGCGTAGGGACCACACATGCTCCACGGGCTGGTGCGTGGGCCCGTCCTCACCGACACCGATGGAGTCGTGAGTCCACACATAGGTGACGGGAGCCTGCATGACAGCTGCCACGCGGACCGAACCGCGCATGTAGTCGGAAAACACGAGGAACGTTCCACCGAACACTCGACTGATGCCGCTGAGTGAGATGCCGGTGAGGGCCGCGCCCATCGCGTGCTCGCGAATACCGAAGTGGATGACCCTCCCGTACGGTGACGCGTTCGGCGCCGAACTTGAGGCGGGCAGGAAACTAGGTGCGCCTTCGATTGTCGTGAGGTTGGAGTCGGCCAGGTCGGCTGAACCTCCCCAGAGTTCTGGCATCACCGAGGCGATGGCCTGGATCGTCTCTCCGGATGCCTTGCGCGAAGCAAGGGAGGAGCCGGGTTGCCACACTGGAAGAGCGGCTTCAAGGCCTGTGGGTAGTTCCTTGGCGTGGACACGATCCAGGAAAGCGGCTCGTTCGGGATGTGTTGCACGCCATGCGTCGTAACGCGGCTTCCAGTCGTTGAGTGAGGCATCGACACGTGCGACGAGCTTGCTGCGCACACGGGTGAGTAGTTCGGCGGGGAAGGCGAAGTGCTCGTCCGGGTTAAGTCCGAGCTCGACCTTGGTGGCGCGCACGTCGTCTTCGCCGAGGGCGGACCCGTGCGCCTTGGCTGTGTTGCGGAACTTGGGCGAGGGCCATCCGATTATGCTGCGCACTTGGATGAGGGTGGGACGGGAGGTTTCCTGCTCGGCCGAGCCAATGGCCTCCCACACTCCTGGCACATTGATCGAACCATCCGGATTCATGTCCACCTTGTGGGTGGCCCAACCGTATGACTGGTAGCGGGCACACACGTCCTCGGTGAAGGCGATGGCGGTGTCGCCCTCGATAGAGATGTGATTGTCGTCATAGATGACGCAGAGCCGATCAAGGGCCTGAGTGCCCGCGAGGGAGCTTGCCTCCGAGGTAATGCCCTCTTCAAGATCCCCATCGCCGCAGATCACCCATACGCGGTAATCGAACGGACTCGTGCCTGGACCAGCGTCGGGATCCAGCAGACCACGGTCGTATCGGGCGCCCATGGCCATGCCCACCGCGGTGGACAGGCCCTGCCCCAGCGGGCCGGTGGTGGTCTCGACTCCGGCCGTGTGGCCATACTCGGGGTGGCCGGGGGTGCGACTTCCCCACGTGCGAAACGCCTCGAGATCGGCCATCGACAGGCCGTAGCCGCTGAGAAAAAGCTGGCTGTAGAGCGTCAGACTCGAGTGACCGCCCGACATCACGAAGCGATCCCGCCCGACCCAGTGTGGATCTCGAGGATCGTGCTTGATGACCTTCTGAAAAAGCGTGTAGGCGACCGGTGCCAGGGACATGGCAGTCCCAGGATGGCCGTTACCGGCTCGCTGGACCGCGTCCGCGGCAAGGGCCCGTAAGTAGGTGACCGCCAGCTCGTCATCGGGGGTCCAGTCGAATTGAGTACGAGGTTTCGCAGCCATAGCGGCACCTTAGCCATACCTAGGAAACAGGGGATGTCGCTCGTGGGTACAGTCAGGGTCTGGTCATGCGAAGGGCTGCCAGTTTTTCTCCCCCGGAGGTGTCGTGACGTCTGTCGCACCCGTCTCCGTGAGGCGCGTGAGGGCCATGGTGGCCCTCACCAAGCCGAGAATCGTGGAACTGCTCCTGGCCACCGCACTTCCCACCTGCTTTTTGGCGGCGCATGGATTGCCGCCGCTGTGGCCCACGGTCGCTGTGCTCGTCGGCGGTTCCTTGGCCGCGGGCTCTGCCAACACGTTCAACAGCGTCTACGACCGGGATATCGATGCGGTCATGCCACGCACACATAACCGTCCAGCAGCTCGCGGCCAGGTGAGTGCGGCCACCGCTGTTGTGCAGGGCTTTGTGCTCGGACTGGGCAGCGTTGTCGTCCTTGCGTTCATGGCCAACCTTCTCTCGGCGCTACTGGCTGTCGCCGCTATTGCTTTTTATGCGGTGGGCTACACCATGCTCCTCAAGCGACGAACGCCCCAGAACATCGTCTGGGGCGGGGCGGCCGGCTGCATGCCCGTGCTCATTGCGTGGGCGGCCATCACTGGCGGTTTGTCGTGGACGCCGATCTTGCTGTTCCTCGTCGTGTTCCTGTGGACACCACCGCACTACTGGCCACTTGCGATCAAGTATCGCGATGAGTACGCCGCTGCCGGGGTGCCGATGCTCCCCGTCGTTCGTCCGCTGCCCGAGACGGCTAAGCAGATCATCCGGTACTCGTGGGCAATGGTTGCCGCCTCTCTCGCGCTGATTCCTGTTGGCGCAATGGGCTGGCTGTATGGCGTGGGCGCAATCGTGCTTGGCGCTGCATTCATCGTGCTTGCGTATCGACTGCGTGCAAGTATCTCCGACCCGGACAAGACACTCGTCGCCGCTATGCGGCTGTTTCATGGGTCAATCAGCTACTTGGCACTGCTCTTCCTACTCGTGGCGGTTGATCCGTTCCTCCACTGAGGCGCAGCGTGGGCGGGATGAACAGCACCGTGATCCACAGCGCGATGGCACCGGACACATGTAACGCCACCAGAAGTTCTGGAACTCCAAGGAAGTACTGCGTATATCCCACGGCTCCTTGGGCAAGGGCGATGGCGAGCAGGAGGTAGGTGAGGCTCAGAGCTCGCTTCGGAGCGCGTATCGCGGTGAGGCAGACGAGCAGGCCGGCCACGAGTCCCAGAAAGAGCAACACAACATCGGCATGGAACCACGCGATCGTTCGGGTATCAATGGGCAGTCGTGACGCGGCGGCATCGCCGCTGTGCGGTCCGGACCCGGTGACCATCACGCCAAGACACACCACCAGTCCCGATACGGCGACGAGAACCCAGGCGAGCAGGTTGACAGGTCGGGGGACCATCAGGGGTCGCGGTGGCGTGACACGCGACCGCACGACAAGCGCAACGGAGCCGGCGACAATGGCCATGGAAACGAGCAGGTGTGCCGAGACGGTGTAGGGGTTGAGTCCGGTCAGCACGGTGATCCCGCCGAGTACGGCTTGCGCGAACGTACCGATGATGGGAATCAACGCGAGGTAGAGGACATCGCGACGGACGTTGGCACCCTGGCGCCGCTGCTGAAGGGCGTTGGTGACCGCAATGATGATGACCGCGATCGCAATCACCACCAGCGCAAATGTGAGCAGCCTGTTGCCGAATTCGATGACCTTGTGCCATGACTCAGCCTGATGGGGCGTGGGTGTGTAGGACCCCGGAACGCATTGAGGCCACGTGGGGCAACCGAGGCCGGAGTCGGTCAGACGCACAGCGGCCCCCGTCACGATGATCACCCCCTGGGCAATGAGGTTGGCAAGGTAGATGTAGCGAGTGATCACACCAAAACGGTAGCTGGTCACGCTATCCATCCCACGTGAAGCGTCGGCTCGCAAAGATGACTCCTGCGATCGCCCAGGCGATGAGAACCACGATGGGGACAAGTGACGGGTTTACAAGACCATTCGCCAGCGCGACCGAGGGGACGATCATGACGAGGCTAGCCCACGGCGACGGCAAGCTCCCGGGCAATGCCAGGGCAGTCACCACAAGAGCAATGAACACGCCATTGGCCACGGCGAGGACTCCCTCGGCGCGCACGCTTCCGGCAAGGAACAGTGCCCACGCGGCACCCGCGACTGAACCGAGCACCACGAGGACTGCCGCGATCAACCATGCACCTGCATTCCATTCGGGAAGGCACCGCAGGATGGCCGCGAGAGCGACTGCCAAGCACAGCGAAAACACCAGAATGATGAGCGAGGCGAGCAACTTGCCTGCAAGAAGCTCAACTCGGCGAAGCGGGGTGGTACCCAGGAAACGCAGCGACCCGGAACGACGCTCGAACCCTGTGCCGATTGCTAATGAGGTGAACATCGCAGCCAGCACAGACGTAGAAATGACCGGCACGAGTGACCGCACCAAGACAAGCAGGCCCAGCGGGATGATCAAGGTCAGCAGTAGCTGTTCGCCGTTATGCAGGAGAATGCTGAGCTCCCAGCGCATGTGCGCCAGTGTCCGGGTCATGTCGATTCCTCAGGAGAATCGTTGTCAGAAGAATGCTCTGCGGCCGTCGTGCTGAGCAGCTCCTCCAGTGAGTGTCGACTGCTGGTGAGCCCTTGGGGCATCACGCCCATTCGCGCGCACCAAGCGGTGGCGGTCGCAAGAACGTCGGGTGTCACGTGTCCTTCGATGAGGTAGTTGCCTGCTCCGCTTTCAGATACGCGTAGGCCTGATCCAAGGTCTGCTTGCAGACTCGCGATAGCGAGCCCGGGCGTCGCGGTGAAGCGCAGTGCCTGCGTGGCTCCGGTGAGTGCGTCGAGGGTGCCCTGGGCGCGTACGCGCCCTGAGTCAAGAACCACGACTCGATCCGCAAGATCGTCGACATCGGTCAGCAGGTGAGTGGTGAGGAGAATGGCAGCTCCGCGTTGGGCCTGTGCTCGAACCAGATCGACGAGGGAGCGACGGGCTACGACATCGACCCCGGCCGTGGGCTCATCCAAATAGAGCAGGTCGGGCCGGGGAAGCAGAGCTGCCGCGAGTTTGACCCGCTGCTGCTCTCCGC